>ENA-ORLU01000144-ORLU01000144.1-human-gut-metagenome-genome-assembly--contig:-NODE-144-length-75036-cov-3.475780_pt1 | contig 75036 bp, 56 predicted proteins | sample MGYA00243009_ERZ508833 | MGnify/ENA primary metagenome ERZ508833 (study PRJEB26277, sample SAMN04329763) | human gut metagenome | biome: human-associated habitat | host: Homo sapiens | place: USA...
CACAACTTTTTTTGAAATATTTTAATGATTTATGCCACAAAACATATTTTAATAGAAATTTTGGTGCGGTTGCCCTGGTTATAAAGTCTATATAGTTTAAAAATGAGAATAATTCATATTTTTGTACTTCATGTTTTTAAATAGGAAAAACAGCTGATTCATTAGTAAATGTTTATAAAGTCGATGGACTTTATGAACTAATTAACCGTAACAAGCTGCGCTGACGATATTTTCCGGTAAAATCAGAAAACGATCGGCCTCTCTTCGTGCTTGATAAGTGTCGGATCACGATCTTCCTGATCGGTGAAATCCTTCAGCTTCTCAATTGTGATGGGGTACATCTGCGACGGTAAAAAAAGTGCTCGCAGGTTCCTGCAATTCGATAACTTTCTAAACTCATCGAACGTACAATTTGAAAGTTGCAACGGTCAGGTTTATTTTCTGAATACCTGTGTGTCTTGCAACCTTAGAACCTCTGTAATTGAAAAAAGTTTGCTATGAAAGGACAGATTGCCGATAAACTGAACACAGAAGAACGATGCGAATTGAAAGACGAAGATTTCGGTATTCCCGAAACCCGCGAATTTCCAATGCCCGATGCGCCGCATGTCCGGGCAGCTGAAGCCTATTTCAGGTATGCTCCTGAAGATAAAAAAGAAGAGCTGGCACGCCGGATCTTGATGAAAGCCCGGAAATTCGGAGTAAATATTCAAAGTCCGACTATTCTCGAATGGGACCAAGAGAAAAGTGGAAGATGAGTACAAAAGAACAGTATTGGAAGTATTCCCTCATTACCATTATCCTGGTGATGGGAGTGGTGATCTTTTTCAAGGCTACTCCTTTTTTAGGCGGACTGCTGGGGGCAGCGACCATCTATATTCTGCTTCGCAATCAGATGCTCTATCTGATAGAAAAGAAACATATGAAAAAAAGCCTGATGGCTACCCTCATGTTAATCGAGACTATTCTGATTTTTCTGATTCCGATATCTCTGGTCGTCTGGCTTTTAATCAGTAAATTGCAGGCGATCAATCTCGATCCTAAAAGTTTGATGGAGCCCATCGGGCATGTTTCTAAGCTTGTTCAGGAAAAGACCGGATACGATGTTTTGAGTAAAGGGAATATCGGTGCTTTATTATCGGTACTGCCTAAAGTCGGCCAAATCTTGATGGGGAGTATCAGTAACTTTATTATCAACGTATTGGTATTGATATTGGTGTTATATTTTATGTTGGTGGGCGGACGGAAAATGGAGGACTATATTATCGATATTTTACCTTTTAACCAGAGGAATAAGCGGGATGTACTGCACGAATTTCATATGGTGGTAAAATCCAATGCTATCGGAGTACCTTTATTAGCCATCATTCAAGGGGGAATTGCCATGTTGGGGTATTATATTTTCGGTGCACCTGAAGTGATTCTGTGGGGAGTCGTGTCCTGTTTCGCTACGGTTATCCCGGTGATCGGCGTGGCTATCGTATGGATTCCGTTGGCTCTGTACATCGGAGCTACCGGACATTGGTGGACGGCTTTGGGTTTATCGGTCTATTGTATTGTAATCGTAGCGAATGTCGATAATCTGATCCGTTCGGTTTTGCAGCGGAAAATGGCGGATACACATCCTTTGATTACCATTTTCGGGGTGGTTATCGGCTTATCCTTATTTGGTTTTATGGGGATTATTTTCGGACCTTTGTTGCTTTCTATCTTTGTCTTATGTGTTCAGATTTTTAAGGCCGAATATCTCGAAGAGCCTCAAGGTCAGAAACGTTTGACCGGTCGTACCGGAGGCCGGACTTAGTCTGCCGCTAAATACTTTTGACTAATTATGTTGACTTTTGGGAACGTACACCCCTTGTATTATAAAATGTAATCTGAAAAATCAGTGTGTTACGACTAAATGAAAGCACAAGTGCAAATTCTTTTTTGTTCCTCCTATTTTTCTCACACCTTTCTTGTTTTTTCATTCGATCGAAAAACTAAAAATCGCCTGTTTTTTTCGGTCAAAATGGCTATATCTACTCCGATAGGGTAGGCTGGCTTCTCATTCAATAAAGCTTTCCTTTTCCTTCCTTTGTATACCTACTTTTTTTATTAAAACAATAATAAGGAATAGATCCACTCGCTCGGCAAAGCGTTCCCGAAGGTGACGCATACCGTTCTTTAACAACGTCTTCACTGTATTTATAGATATACCCAGATAGTCTGCAACCTCCTGATATTTCATCTCCCGAAAAAATACACCTTGAATAATTTCTCGGGTCTGTTCAGGCATTTCCTCAATTGCAGTTCCCACTTCTTGGATCAACGTGTCATTCCACATCATCATTTCCTCCTCTGCGACATCCTCCCGGAACAAATCTAAGCGGTCTCGCAACACATCTTTCTTTTTCAGCCGGTTCAAACAGTTATTTTTTACCGATCGGAACAGGTAAGTCTTCGTTACTTCATTCTGGATTTTCTGGTATGTATCGTCTTTCCAGAAGTTAATAAACACTTCCTGAATCGCATCCTCCGCTTCTTCCTCCGAGACCAAAAAACTAAGAGCATACAGGTACATCGGTTTCGAGTATTCTTTATAAATATGCTCGAATCTTTCCTTTTTTCCTGCTCTATTTTTCGTTTTTTCCATCTTTGATCGCCACATCGCAGACAAAATTACAAATTTATTTGGGTATTTATATACATCTTTATTCCAAATTCCTGTGGTAGGATTAGCGGCGGGGCGATTTTGTATGAATCGGTTATGTGAGTCGAATACCATGTAAACCGGGTTTCAGTTATTTTCTGTGAAAAAAAATTTTTTTTGATTCACCCGATTTTCTTTTTTGTTTTCTATATATAAAAGATAGTGAATTATGGAAACATGGAATGAAACAGATGAGTGGGCTGACCGATATGTGCGGGGAGATCTTTCCGGAGAAGATCGGGTTGCACTGATAAAGTGGTTAGAGGCTTCGCCGGAACACCTCAGGCAGTTCCGAAAGATACTTCAAACGGAAATGCGGGTATCGGCTGCGGGAAAATGGCGGCGGTTAGACCGGACACAGGAACGGGTGTGGGAACGTATTACTCCGGCCCTTGTGAATCGTAAGGAACGGTTGTATTTGTGGGGGATGCGTATAGTGGCTATAATTATCGTTTTGATAGGAGTATTTTTTGCATGGCAAATCCGACAGGCGCCGACAGAAAAGTTTATTCCGGTTGCGGAAGTAGTAAAGATAGAGTCCGGTTCGCCGAAGGCCATTCTGGTGATGAATGCGGGGGAACCGATTGAATTGAAGGAGGGAGAAAGTCGCCAGGTAGCGGATGTCTTTGGAGTTAAGGTAATTCAGGATTCAACGGGTGGCTTGCGGTTTGAAGATAGAGAAGGAGCAGAAGAAGAAATAGGGAAAAGTTCGGTTATCGTACCTGAAAAAGGAGAGTATTTCGTCATATTGAGCGACGGTACGAAAGTCTGGATAAATTCGGATTCGGAATTGGAATTCCCGAATCGGTTCGGCGAGGATATCCGTGAAGTAAAATTAAAGGGAGAAGCCTATTTCGAGGTGACTTCTGATTCGCGGAAACCGTTTTACGTGTTGGCGGGAGAAACAAAAGTACACGTATTGGGAACGGCATTCAACGTGTCGGCTTATCGGGAAGACCGACAAACAGAGGGCGCTTTATTACGGGGAAAGGTGAGTTTTGATGTAAAGGATAAAGTTTATGTACTTGTTCCCGGGGAGATTGCGACTTTAAATCGGGAAAGTGGAGAAACGATTGTCCGGAAAGGCGATGTGGCGGCGATAGTGGATTGGAAGGCGGGACGATTTTAGTTTGTAGACTTGTCTTTGGAGGAGTTGACTGTGAAGTTGTCCCGTTGGTATGGAGTGACGTTTGTTTTTAGTGATGAAGCAGTCAAAAAATTGCGTTTCTCTGGTGCTATGACGAAGTATAGGACATTGGATTATGTGCTGGATATGATTTCTAAAACAACCGATGTGACATTTAGTTTGAAAGAAAACAGAGTGACAGTTTCTTCGAAGAAATAGACTCATGTGACAACAAATAAAAAATCCCGGATAGTGGTGACGCACGATCCGAGATAGGAGTTCGTTAACTAATATTAACTTATTTACAAAGGTATGAAAAAAAAGCGAATGAGGTGGCTCTTTGTACGTAATTTTGGGCTACGAAGATTTTTAAAGCTTATCAAGTTAAGCGTGTTTTTATTATTGGTTAGTATGCATCTGGCAGTCGCGGATGTAGGGGCTCAGGCTAAAATTACTATCGGGGCAGGAACTGTAACTTATTGGGAATTGTTTAATGAGATCAAGAAACAGACCGGTTTAACGGTGGTATATAGTAATAATGAACTGGATAAGCACAGGACTGTCGAGGCTGGATTTATAGAGTCGGATTTGAGAACCGTATTGGATAAAATTTTAACAGGGACTCGATTGACTTACGAGATTATGGATGAATTCATTGTGTTGAAAGTAGTTCCGGAAGAAAAAAAGAATGTCTTGAATATTGTCGGTCAGGTGACTGATAAGAATAAAGTGCCTCTTCCGGGGGTAACGGTAATTGTAAAGGGATCGAACTTAGGTACGGCAACGGACCAGGAGGGACGATACCGGTTAAATATACCGGAGATTAAAAATCTGTCTTTACTGTTTTCTTTCATCGGGATGAAAACCCGCGAAGTGGTGTATACGGGCAAAGATACGATAAACGTGGTCATGGAGGAGGAAGTGGCAGCCATGGATGAAGTGGTTGTGACAGGTATTTATGAAAGAAAAAGGAGCGATTTCACTGGATCTGCTTCTACGTTTACGGCTGAAAAATTGAAAGAAGTGGGAAACCAAAACATTCTGCAAAGTTTGAAAAGTCTTGATCCTGCATTTGCGATTGTCGAGAGTAATGAATGGGGCTCAGACCCCAACCGGTTGCCTGACATCGAAATCCGGGGCAAAACAAGCATCATCGGGATGAAAGAGGAATTGGAAGCCGATCCCAACCAACCGCTGTTCATTTTAGATGGTTTCGAAACTACCCTTCAGACGATTATAGATTTAGACATGGACCGGGTAGCTTCTATTACCATTCTGAAAGATGCCGCTTCAACGGCGATTTACGGTTCCAAAGCTGCGAACGGCGTAGTTGTGGTTGAAACGAAAACGCCGGCTCAGGGAAAATTGCGGGTAACCTATTCGGGTAATTTCAATTTTCAATTGCCGGATCTTTCCAGTTATAACCTGATGAATGCCCAAGAAAAAGTGGCGTTTGAGGAATACGCTGGCCGTTACAAAGTCAGTGCCTGGGGAGGGACTTTCGCAGGAGGAGAGCAACTCCAGCAACTGCATAACGACCACCTGCGTTCAGTTGCGCGTGGGGTGGATACTTACTGGTTATCGGAACCGTTGCAGATGGGTTTCAACCACCGTCACAACCTATATGCAGAGGGTGGGGATGAACACATGCGTTACGGTTTTGGTTTAAGTTATAATGGCGTGACCGGTGTGATGAAGGATTCGAAGAAAAATCTGTTCAGTGGTAATCTGGACTTGTTGTATCGTAAAGGAAAACTGCAATTCAGCAATAAACTGACGGTGAATCTTTCCAATTCAGGAGATCCCGTGGTAAATTTCTCTACTTATGCTGCCGCCAATCCCTATTATGAAAAACGGGTGGATGGCTAGGTGGAAAAATGGCTGGAGTATGTGGAAGATTACATAGAAGCTCCTAATCCCCTGTGGAATGCCAGCCTGAACAGCCGTTCGCTTAAGCGGTCGTTAGGTATTACGGATAATTTTGCGGTTGAATATAATCCGTTTCAATCTTTGAAATTGAGGGGGCGGATAGGGATAACCAGAACCACCTCGGAGACGGATGACTTCATTTCGCCGGAGGATACGCGGTTTGAAGATACCGAGGAACTGAAGAAAGGATCTTTGACCTATTCCAATACCAAAAGTTTTAACTATGATGGAGAATTTTCCGCTATTTACGGAACGATATTCGCCGAAAGACACCGGTTGAATGTGGTGGGTGGTGCCAGTTTCTCTAATTCACAGTCAGAAAGAAACGGATATTCGGTTATTGGTTTTCCCAAAGGTGCGTACGATACGCCTGCATTCGCCAACAGTTATCCGGAGAACGGCAAGGCCTCTTACGGCGACTCCCAGTCGCGGTCGATGAGCGTGTATTTCAACGGAGGTTATGCCTACAATAGCAAATACTTGATGGATGTGACCTGGCGTATGAACGGTTCTTCCGTGTTCGGGAGCAACCATCGTTATATGAACACCTGGTCATTCGGTTTGGCGTGGAACCTGCACAACGAATCTTTCATTGCCGATCATACCGATCTGTTTCAGATGCTCAAAATCCGGGCCTCTATCGGTAATCCGGGAAACCAAAGTTTTGCATCCTATCAAAGCATCACGACGTACAATTTCAACAACCGCCAGCGGAACTATTTCGAGCAGGCCATCAACCTGTACGCTTTGGGTAACCCTGATCTGAAATGGCAGGTGACTCTGGACAGGAATATCGGAGTGGATGTGACGCTACTTCAGAATAGGGTGTCCTTCACATTGGATTATTACGACAAAAATACCGATCCGGTACTGGCATCCATCAGCGTGCCTGCTTCTGTCGGTGTAACTACTGTATTGACCAATATCGGCGAACAGCGTTCGAATGGCTTTAACGGTTCGGTGACGGTGTCTCCCATCTATCGTCCGAGCGAAAGAATCATTTGGTCGTTGCGGTATAACTTCCGTACACAGAAGTCTAAATATGACAACATCGGCAATTCTTTGGACAAATTCAACGAGGAGGGGCAAAACACTAATCTGAAGCGTTATTATGATGGAGCCAGTCCCGATGATTTGTGGGCCGTACGTTCTGCCGGTATCGATCCCGCTACGGGACAGGAGATTTTCATCAAGAAAGACGGTTCGTATACATACGATTTCAGTTTTTCGGATGAGGTGAAAGTGGGAACAGATCGTCCGAAAATAGAGGGCGTTTTCGGTAGTTCGTTTACTTATAAGGGATTCAGCGTAAATTTCGATTTCAGATACCGGTGCGGCGGACAGATGTTTAACAGTTCGTTGTTCAACAAAGTGGAAAATATCACTTCTGCCGGATTGAACAACAATCAGGATAAACGGGCTTTTTATGACCGTTGGAAGAATCCGGGAGACCGTGCTAAATACAAAGCCATCAACCTGACCGGTTCGACACAGATGTCGTCTCGTTTTGTGGAGGACGACAATACCTTGACCCTGGAATCTTTCCGGGTGGGCTATGAGTTCGATTCGGCTGCGATAGCAAAGTTCGGATTAAAGGCTTTGCGAGTGAATGCTTACATGAACGATGTATTCAAAATCTCCTCCATTAAGACGGAACGGGGTACGGAATATCCGTTCGCGAGGTCTTTCTCATTATCCGTTTCCGCATCATTTTAACCATTAATCGAATTATCATGAAACATATATTCAAACAAACAAGTAGTATTGTCGTCGGACTGCTGATGTGTACGGCCTGCAACAACTGGTTAGACATCCAACCGTCGGACCGTATTGCAGAAGACCGGGTATTTTCTCAGGTCAGTGGATTCTGGGGGGCATTGAACGGGGTATATACCGAATTGCTCAGTTCCAATCTTTATGGTGGTTTCCTGACTGTACAAGGCGTGGAGGTCATGGCACAACGTTATAATGTATCGCAAAATCAGGAAACGTTTTACAATCTGTCGCAGTACGCCTTTACACAAGAGCAGGTAAAACTCCGGTTGGAGAGCTATTGGAACGAAGCATATAAGCAGATCCTTGAATGTAATAATATTTTGGAAAATGCCGAAGTGCGTCATGGTGAAGTATTGAATGACAAACAATATAATTTAATCAGAGCGGAAGCTTTGGCATTGAGAGGATTTCTGCATTTCGATTTGTTGAGGATGTTCGGGCCGCTACCCACCCAGCTTGATTCAAAAGCTATCCCTTACAAAGAAACGATTTCCGTGTCCGCTCCCGGTATGCTGACAGGCAACGAGGTGATCGAAAAAGTACTGACGGATTTGGCAGAAGCGGAAAGTATCTTGAAAAATTGGGATCCGGCAGTGAGTGAAGGGATGCTGATGGCTGTCAATGATGATGACCATGATAATGATGGGAACACTTACCGTTTTCGCGGATTAAGGCTCAATTATTATGCAGTGGTGGCTTTGAAAGCCAGGGTTTATCTTTGGGCCGGCAACAAGACAGAGGCATTGAAATATGCTAAAATGATTATAGAAAATCCGGAAGCGGAAACTTTATATCCGGCGGTAACACGGGCTGCAGCTACCGACTACTCCAATCCGGACCGTTCGTTTTCATCGGAAGTGTTGTTCTCTCTGTTGAATGAAAACAAGGAAGATTTGTACAACACCTATTTCAACTCCTCTAATGCGAGTTCTTCCAATAAACTGATACCGGCGGCTCAGCGAGTACAGAACCTGTTCGGCGATGATGCGTTGAGTGACTATCGGTATAATTGGTGGGAAGCTTCCAATGGCATAGGAGAAACGAATCTGCTGATGAATGTGCGGTTGCGTAAAATTGCAGACACCGACCTGGTATACGGTAAGCTGATGCCGTTGATTCGCGTGAGCGAGATGTATCTGATTGCTGCTGAATGTGCCACGGAAGAGCAGACACAATACGATTACCTGAACGCACACCGTCTGAGAAGGGGTAATCAGGTGCAGGTGACGACAGGATTAGAGGGCGAATTGGCCAAAGAATACTCCAAAGAGTTTCTGTGTGAAGGACAGTTATGGTTCTACTATAAGCGTACAAACACTGCAAAAATTCAATCGGGTTCCTCCAATACCAACATCACAATGAGTAATGCTAAGTATGTTCCGAATTTGCCGGATAGTGAAATCAAATATAGAAATTAGAGTATCATGAAAAAACTAATATTTATTATCATTGGTTATTCCTTGCTGCTCGCTGGCTGTGGGGAAAACGAAGCGATCTACTATGAAGGAGAGTCGGATAGCACTTCGGGAATTTATTTTGCTTATTATACAAGTACTATCCGTGAGGGGGCTTCGGTTATTTACAATTATAGCGATACCACTCGCGATAACTCCTTGGCCTCCGTGGTGGGAGAATATGCACAGGTGAGAATTCCTGTTCGATTGTTCGGGAACGTTTCGGAAGAGGATCGTCCTTTTGTCGTTAAAACGATAGGGGGAACCGTTGAAGAAGGGAAAGATTTCACCCTACCCGAAGAATTTATTATGCCTAAAGGCGAAGCATTGGCTTATGTAACGGTTAACGTCAAAAAAACAGAAGAACTGCAAGACGGAATTGTGCGTTACATCACCTTAGGACTGGAAGAAAACCAGTACTTTAAGGCATACATCAAGAAACGCATAGTAGGTAATGACACCATCGACGTGCAACGGATTACCATTCGCTATTCTTTGGTATTTGCAAAACCGTTTAGTTGGGATTTTTATAAAACAAATTGGGGTGAGTATTCCCATACTAAATTAAATTTTATACTATCCGTTATGGGATGGACGTATTCCCAGTTCTCACAGAAAAATTTCTATTACGTGTCTCCGTCGGTATGTGTGCTCACACGTATGGAATTGCAAAAAAGGGCTGATGAAGGTAATCCGGTACGGGAACTCGACGGTTCATTGATGCAATTGGGCTCAGATTATTTAGTTGATTATAGTGCATACGAATAAAAAAAGAAAGAATAATGAAACACAATGTTATATTACTGTTATGTCTCGTCCTCGGTCTGTTCTCTTGTTACGATGATAAGGGAAATTACGATTACAGGGAGATTGACGAACTGACCATTACCGGCATTCCGGAAGAGCTGATGTCTGCATTGTATAAATCGGAAAATCTGGTATTGTCACCGGCCGTGACCTCGAAATTTGATGGGGTGATTAACGCCGATGATCCCAATTATGAATTTTCTTATTATTACGATAGACCGGTAGGAGGTGATTTCCTGGAACCAAGGCTGTTGGATTCCAGTAGGGTGAAAGATCTGAATATTCTGGCAGAAATAGATCCCGGTAATTATACTGTCTGGTTCAAGGTGAAGGATTTGCGGACCAATATTGTCACTTCTGCTGAATTCAAACTGAGCGTGGTGACCTCCACGACCAAAGGGTGGGTCGTATTATGTGAGGAAGGCAGCGAACGTAAAGTCAGAATAGATATGATCGGTGAGGTTGGTGACCGGATTGCTGTTTCGAGAAATCTGCTGGACTTTTTACCGGAATCACATGGCGCTTGTCAGATCCTTTTGGAGAGTAATATGCTGTACACAGCTAATTCTCCTTATTTAAATTTATATACGGAAGATAATAGTTTTTGTATATGGTCTTATAACGGCAATTTCAACCGTAATTTTAATGACCCGAGAAGTACGGTATTTGCACGCTCCATAGATGACTTTATTGTGAGAGAGGAAAATAATTACAGCTATATAGTCATTACCGCAGATGGAGATGTTTATCAAAAAATGAGCAGTAGTTCGGCTTTATATGATGTGAAAATTAACGTAGACGAGCCGTTCGGGGAACCTAACTACAAAATGGCTCCCTTTATCGGTGTCGGATGGTCAAACGGTTACAACGGAATCCTGTACGATAAGACGAACCGGAGGTTTAAATACTTTTTGCAATATGCTGCGATTCCTAACGGAACAAAGTATTTATTCGATCCCAAAGAGCCCGAGACCGGTTCCAAACTTTTCGACTGGAACACGGGAAAGGACATGGTTTACATGGCAGGTACGAGACAGGGAGGCGGCAATCTGGTGTTCGCTTTGCTGAAAGATGCTGCGGGACAATATAGTATATATGGCATCACAGCAGGACAATATCAGGATTCGCCTGTGCAGAGCACCTACATGGATATAGATGCTGCCAAAGCGCCGGGATTGGCGAACGCAACCTGTTTCGCATTCCACCCCACTCTGCCGTTCCTGATATATAATAGCGGCAATGAAGTGTATTTATACGATATGTCCACTCGTTCGGCCCGGCGGGTTCTTATTCTGCCTGGCGAAAACAGCGTATCTATGCTTAAATTCAATAAGCTGCCGCGATTAGGCTTAGGACATAGTATTCATTATCCCGATGTTGCCATTGATTGTCAGTATCGTTTGGCGGTAGGCTCCGTTAATTCCGATGCGGAAGCCGGTAGCGAAGGAATTTTACGCTTCTATGATGTCCCTGAATTTGCCGGAGATTTAACGCAGTTCGGCGAGACGTATACCGGATTCGGTATCGTCAAAGATATCGCTTACAAAGCAAGATAAAAATGCCCGATAGGGAAAATGTCTGAATTTATCCGACCGGATGGAAAAATAGGAAACGGGATTCAATAAAATGGATCTCGTTTTTTTCTTTCTTCTTGTTTGGGTTGGGATGACATTTTCTCGTTGAATATATCGTGTTGGTTTATTCGGTTGTAGGGAGCTTGGATCTGATTCATCGCCAGTATGCTTTTGGACTAATTTATACGCTTGTTTTAATAATTAATGAAACGTTATCATATTGATATTAAAATTATTTGTACTTTAGGGCTTTGAAATTTTTATCATATTTTATTGAAATGGCATTATTCGGATTATTCGGAAAGACTAAAAAAGAGAACCTGAATAAGGGGTTAGAAAAGACCAAAGAAAGTGTTTTTAAAAAGCTGGCCAGAGTGGTGGTCGGCAAATCTAAAGTAGATGACGAGGTGTTGGATAATCTGGAAGAGGTTTTGATCACCTCGGATGTAGGTGTCGAGACTACGGTCAGGATTATCGAACGTATCGAGGAGCGTGTACAACGCGACAAATATATGGGTGTCGATGAATTGAACCGGGTGTTGAAAGAGGAGATCGTCGCTTTGTTGAAAGAGAATACTGTTAACGATGCCGCTTCGTTCGAATTACCTGAAAACGGTGTGCCCTATGTGATCATGGTGGTGGGAGTGAATGGAGTGGGGAAAACGACTACGATCGGAAAGTTGGCCTATAAATTTAAAGAAGCCGGTAAAAAAGTGGTATTGGGAGCTGCCGATACTTTTCGTGCTGCTGCTGTCGATCAATTGGTGATCTGGGCAGACCGGGTCGGAGTGCCGATTGTAAAACAGGCAATGGGTGCCGATCCCGCTTCTGTTGCTTACGATACGTTAAGTAAAGCCAAGGCCGACGGAGCTGATGTCGTGATTATCGACACCGCCGGACGGTTGCATAATAAAATAAACTTGATGAATGAGCTGACAAAGATCAAAAACGTAATGAAAAAGGTCTTGCCGGAGGCTCCGAATGAAGTGTTGTTGGTATTGGATGGCTCCACCGGACAAAATGCTTACGAACAGGCCAAGCAGTTTACACTGGCGACGGAAGTGAACGCTTTGGCTATTACAAAACTCGATGGAACCGCCAAAGGAGGTGTGGTTATCGGTATATCCGACCAGTTCAAGATCCCTGTGAAATATATCGGTATCGGTGAGAAAATCGAAGATTTGCAGGTATTCAACCGGGAGGAATTTGTCGATTCGTTGTTTAGTTAAATGAAGAAGATATTGTTTGTATGTCTGGGGAATATTTGCCGTTCTCCGGGTGCGGAAGCAATCATGAAGGCATGGATAAAGAAAGAGGGCAAAGAAAAAGAGTTCTTGATCGATTCGGCCGGACTTTATAGCGGACATGCCGGAGCTCTTCCTGATGAGCGGATGCGCCGGCACGCAAGCCGCCGGGGATATGTCCTGGATAGTCGTGCCCGTACTTTTTATCCGACTGCCGATTTTGCAGAGTTCGATATGATCATCGGTATGGATGACCAGAATATCGAGGCTTTAAAACGTGCAGCAATAAATGAGGAAGAAAGAGCGAAAATCTTTAAAATGACTGATTTTTGCCGGAAATCCACTTCATATTCCGAAATTCCCGACCCTTATTATGAAGGTCCCCAAGGATTCGAGCTGGTGCTCGATTTATTGGAAGATGCGGTTGCCGGACTTTATTGGTATTGTTTGGCCCATTATTGATCCGGATATCTGAAAACTTTACAGTCTGAAAATCTTTCAGACTGTTTTTTTATTTATATAATAATGCGATTTTTTTTGTATATTTTAAACTTTGATCAGACTTCGGCATAATTTTTGTTATTTTTTTGTATGTATATATAGGAGATAATTCTATCCCAACATCTAAAACTATTATACTTTGGAATACGTTTAAAATTAAATAATGTTCTTGATATTGAAGAATATCTGGTATAAAATATAGACTAATATTGAATTTATGAGAAAACTATTTGTTTGTATGTTAGGGATTATCCTATTGGCTGCTTGCCATTCGGAAAGTGATTTTTCCGGAGAGGGGACGGCAGAAGTGAGTCTCTGTCTTTTGGCTGATCCTTCTTTTGTAAAGACGAAGGCAATTGATGTTTTAGCCTATCAGAATGTAGATAATTATACGGTGGAGCTTTCTAAAGACGGTACTATTTTTGAGACGGTGAAATATGGAGATATGGAGTTGGCTAAAAAATTGGAACCGGGAAATTATTCTATCCGGGCGTATTACGGTGAGAATGTGGCTGCCGGATATGATAAACTTTATGTAGAGGGATCACAAACCTTTAATTTAGTGAAAGGGGATAACCGGGAGGTGAAGTTTACTTGTGTACCTGCCAATGTGAAAGTAAATATTAAATTCGAGGATAATTTCTTCGAGTTTTATTCAGATTGTAAGGTAAATTTGAGTACGAGGCATTTGTCGGTTCCTTTTGTAATGGCAAAAGAAGATGTGGATAAAGATGCTTTTTTCAAAGCGGATGCTGCCGGTGAAACTTTGACCTTGACTTTCGATTTGAAGGATAAACAAGGGGTGACTGTAAGTCCTGAAAATTTTGGGGAACAAGTGGTATCGATTAAACCGCGCGATTTTCTGACAATTACGATTAAACCGAAAATGATTGACGTCGAGGGGGGTAAAATTGATGGTATTACCGTTACGATCGATGATTCCGTTACTATTCAGGAATACCCTATTGAAATACCGGATGAATTTTTACCTGGAGAAGACACAGAAGTAGGAAATTAATGAAGAAAAAATGATGAAAACGAATAATTATATAATATTGGGCCTGCTGGCTTTGGGCTTTATGGCTTGTGAGATGCGGGACGAACTTAAAAAATTACCCTCGAAAGAAGATCAGCAGGAAGAAGGTTGGTTTACTCTGGATGTGGTTTCTAACGGTCAGAATCAAACGACAAAGGCTGCTTTTGATTCAAAAGATGTGGATGCGACTTTGTATCCGGTCGAAATTATTAATATGATATCAGGAACAACAGAACATCACTATGATAGTTATGCCGATCTGTTGACTCAAGGACAGGTAAAATTGGTTACTGGGAAATATAAAGTAGTTGCCTATAACTATGATGGTAGTAATGTGAATGCTTCTGAAAGGCCTTGGTTTAGAGGTGAAACAGAATTCGAAATCCTGGCGGGAAAAACCACGAAAGTAAATACGATCTGTAAATTGCAAAATATTGCAGTTACAGTAGGGTTTACAGATAATTTTAAAAAACAATTTCAGGATGATTATGCAATTACAGTGACTAATGGAGAGGCAGGAGTCAAAGTGTTTGAAAAAGAACAGTTAGGGAAAACTTTCTTTTTTAAAGTACCGGAGAAGAAGAATAGTGTACAGCTGACAGTGAAAGCTACGACAACGGCAAACACTCAGATTGCTCAAAATTATACTGTAACTAAACCTGCTGATGCAGAAGGAAATAGTAATCTGGTATCAGGAGATGAATTTACGGTAAATATTGATGCCGGCAATAAACCTTCGGTAGATCCTACAACTCAGATCGAATTGAATATCTCGGTCGATCTGACGATGAATGAAACGGGATTGACGATCGAGATTCCAACAGAAAATATCGTATTTAACGGTGATGGTGGTTCTACGCCTGATCCGGATGTACCTGATCCGGATGATCCCGGGAAAGACCAAATTACAGTGACCGGTTTAGGTGAAACTTATAATTTACCCTTATCGGAGGGACAAAAGGTATTGGTCAATATTTCTGCACCTAAGGGAATTACTAAATTATTGGTAAAAATCGATTGCGATATTGAGGAGTTTTTGGCAACATTGGGAGGCTTCGGATTAGCTGAGGAATTCGATATTGCCAATCCAGGAGAATTATTTGATGTTTTGAGTAATTCTTTAGAGAGTGGGAATGGAATCGGTTTGATAGATCCTGACGATCCGATAAAAGGAAAGACTTCTTATCTGTTCGATGTGACGGATTTTATGGTATTGTTGAATTTATATGCTCCGAGTACGAATACTTTTACGTTAACCGTAGAAGATGGAGTCAGTGAACCGGTGAGCGGTACTTTAACGGTTGTTGCATCAAATTTGGAGTAGAAAATGAAAAGATATTATTCAATTTTTTTATTGTCATTTTTCCTTGGGGCCTGTCAGGATAGTTTAAAGGAAGGATTCGGATATTTGCAGTTTTCGTCGGTGGAGTTGAATAAGACTGTGATTCCGACAAGTAAAGCAACCGGTGAAACGACTGAAAAAATAGCACTTGATCTGATACGGGACGGGGAGGTGATAAGGCATGTGGATGACTGGACTTCTTTAAAGGGAGAAAGCCTGCTTTTACCGACAGGGACTTATGTTGTGAAAGCTTATTCTGCCGATAAAGATGTGCATGCTGTCGGTTTTGAAGGAAAGGCTTATTATGCCGGTCAGACAGACGTAAAAGTGGAAAAGGATGTAGTCAAACCGGTTGAGGTAAGTTGCAAATTAGCTCAATGTATGGTGTCTGTAAAATATTCCGATAATTTTAAGGAAAATTTTAAGGCATATTCCTGTGAAGTCAAAAACCAATACGGTAGTGTAGAATTTGTTCAGGATGAAAGCCGGTCTGCTTATTTTCCGGCTGCGGATCTTATTGCGACATTGAGTTTGACCAATACCGACAACAAATCGTTTACGCTCGGCAAGTCTATCACAGATGTACAGGCACAATATCATTACAGCATTAAATATGATGTTACGAATGAAGGTACAGGTGATTTTAATATTACGGTCGATCAGACGACTCACAATTATATCGTTTCGATTGTCGTGCCTTTGACATCCGATGCTGATCCGGCTTTGCATACCGGAGAGGCGAATGCGTGGGGGCAGTTTGCTTATATTTATGGGACTTCCGATTTAAGCAGTGAGACCGACCCAATCGAATTCCAATATAAAAAAGCTGATGGGACTGAGTGGGTTACTGTTGCTGCTACGTTAGGGGACAATGGGGTGTATTCGGCAAAGACGGCTCAACTTGATTTCGGCACGACTTACCATTACCGTATAGCATGCGGGGCGAAAGTTGGAGCTATGAGTGTATTTACGACAGAGGATTTTCAGGAAGTACCGAATTTGAATTTTGATACTTGGACGCAAAGTGGAAAGAACTGGTATGCGAATGCTGATGCTGCCGATTCCTATTGGGCTAGTGGAAATTCCGGTGTGACTTCGTTCCTTGCCGGTAGTCGTGATCCGATTACTGTAAGGGTAGAAGGGGATGAGGCATATCGAGGATATGCTGCGAAAATGAGTACGATTACCGGTGTTACTTTAGTGACGTCGGCTGCAGGAAATTTGTTTATCGGTACTTATAAAACAAATATGACAAATCCTGCTGCCAGCGTTTCTTTCGGTCGTCCCTATACCGGTGCACGCCCTGTAAAATTATCCGGTTATTATAAATATGAACCGCATGAAACGAATGAAGGGTCTGTTCCGTCTGCGGAAGAATTGCCGATGGACGAATGTAATATCTATATCCGGCTGTGGGATGCCGATGATAATGAAATCGGATTCGGAGAATTTGTCGGTAAAGAAGAAGTGACTACTTATACTCGTTTTGAGATCGATGTGAAATATTCCGATGAAACGGCTAAACCTGCGAAGATGACGATTGTTGCTACTTCCAGCCGTTATGGTGGTGATTTTTCAGGCTCGAAAGTTGTCGGGCGTGTGGGGGCCGGTAGTACGCTTTGGGTTGACGAGTTCGAATTGACATATTACAAATAGATGAAGGGATATATATTTGTTTTTGTGTTCTTTGTTTGCTTGGAGACCGCTGCTCAGGCACAATTAAAATTTGACCGTGAGATACAGACTGGGCTCTTTGTACCGAAAGGAGCCTGGTTAGTGGGCACCACGCTCTCTTATACGGAACTTCGAAGTACTGATTTTAAATTGTTGGTATTGAAAGATTTGAATGGTGACGGTTATACATTTAAAATCAGTCCGTTTGGCGGATACTTTTTTGCAGATAACGTGGCAGCGGGATTACGTTTGGCGTATGCCCGTTCATACATCAATCTGGATAACCTGGATCTGGATTTGGGAGACGATCTGAATTTTAATGTAGCCGACCAGAATTTTTGGGACCATAGTTTTATGGTTTCAGGGTTCCTGAGGACTTATATGGGGTTGGGGAAAAGTAAAGTATTCGGTTTTTTTAACGAAGCACGTTTGTCTTATGGGTATGGACAGGGGAAAGATACTTCCGGTAAAGGAAATGATAAGACTGGTTCTTATCAGACTACCCATAATTTGCAGATCGGTATTGCTCCCGGTTTGGCTGCTTTCGTTACAAACTTTGCAGCAGTTGAAGTTTCTGTCGGAGTGATGGGATTTGATTTTAAATGGATACAGCAGACTCGTAATCAGGTAGAAACCGGACATTATAATAAAAGTTCGGGGAATTTTAAGATAGACTTGTTTTCGATTAATATTGGGATGACCTTTTATTTGTAGGAGAAATGAATGTCAGGATATTGTATGGTTGTATTTGCTTATTAACATTGGCTTCGTGTATAAAGAACGATGTTCCTTATCCTTATATCCCCGGAAATATTCTGGAAATGACGGTAGAGGGGCAGACGGGAGAGACGGAAATCGATGTAGCGAAAAATATAGTCAATATCACAGTCGACGGTAATGTGGATGTCGATAGCCTGAAAGTGCTGAAATTGAAAATTTCAGACAAAGCAATGATGACTCCTGATTCTGCCGCTTGTGTGAAGTTCGTCAAGTTTCCCCGTTGGGGGTTCGATTCCCTTGAGGCTCTGCCTTCAGCTGCAAATACTTGTATGCGTTTAGGAAAACCTGCTAAAATCTTGTTACAAACCTATCAGGAATATTATTGGACGATTCAGGTAAAACAAGTGATCCACCGGGCTATTAAGGTAAAAATACGGTTGGAAAGGCATATGTAGTAGAAACGAATAAAAAGGTAATTAATTATATTAACCACGAGCAAAAATTGTATGAGATTCAAATCGATTCCATGGAATTGGGAGGAAGTAAAGCAACCGTAGTTCCGTCACCTCAGACTGTGACGAATTTTTTCCGGCCTCAGAAGTTTATTGTTTGCCGTCTTGGTAAATATTTTGAAGAATGGATTGTAGATGTGGTGCAAACCGCTTCGATAGGGACACCCGGAGAAGCGGACGTATGGGCAAGACATGCTACCGTTTCCGGTGGAATCAAACAAGGTGTCGATCCGGAGATTGAATACAAAAAAGAGAGTGAGAGTACATGGACAACTTTGGCTTCAGAAGCAATAACAAAGACGAGTAGTACCGCCTTTAAGGCCGAATTGACGGGTTTAGAGGATGGAACTACTTATTTCTGGCGGATCGTAGCTGAGGGACAGACCAGTGATGAGGCGACTTTTACGACAGAGAAAATAATAGAGGTACCTAATCTGAATTTTGATACCTGGACTCAGGATGGAAAGAACTGGTATCCGAATCCGGTAGCCGATAATTACGAGGATCCTCAGGCTTACTGGGCAACCGGTAATGAGGGAGTTACTTCTGGATTGGCCGGAGGATTCGAGGCTAATTCAGCTCCTTCCGACGATGCTGTAAGTGGGAGGGCGGTTCGTATGATTACTTTAGGAGGAGTTAATTTGGTCGGAACGGCTGCGGGAAACTTGTTTGTCGGTACTTATAAGACCAATATGACAAAGCCTTCTGCCAGCGTTTCTTTTGGACGTCCTTTCACAGGAGCCCGTCCGACAGGTTTGAAAGGATGGTATAAATACAGATCTATGCCCGTGGATTATGTCGGTTCTCCTGCCGATTTAAAAAATGATCAGTGCCATATTTACGTGAAAGTTTGGGATGCAAGTGATAATCTGATCGGTTATGGGGAATTTGTAGGGAGCGAGACGGTCACCCAATATACCGAATTTAGTTTTGATATTGCTTATAGCAATAAAAAAGCAAAACCTGCAAAGATGACGATTGTAGCAACTTCCAGTCGTTATGGCGGTGATTTTAAGGGGTCTAAAGTTTCCGGTTCCGTTGGGACGGGAAGTGAGTTGTATGTAGATGAGTTTGAACTATTATACGAATGATTATGCGTAAAGTCTATTATATACTCTTATGTTGTGTCTGGCTTGGTCAAGTAGCTTGCCAGGACAAGGGAACGGAGGTCGGAGGACAGGGCCGGATCCGCCTGTCTATAACGGACCGGGTCATAAGTAAAGCTCTGCCTGATGCTTTGAGTCCTGAATTGACCGATCGGTTTCAGGTAGAAATGATTCGCCTGGAGGATAACCGCTTGGTATTCGGAGGTACTTGTGCCGATTTTAATGCAAGATCACAATTGTTCAGAAGTGGCGAACATACCATACAGGTATCTTATGGAGATAACCCTCTGCTGGCTATGGATGCGCCTTATTATGTTTCAGAAAAGGAAACTGTCATAGTAGAGTCCGGAACAGAACAGGAGGTCGTATTACAGTGTCGGGTAGGGAATGCTGTTGCTTCTTTTGAGTTTTTAAATGCAGATAAACTCGATAAAATGTTGAAGAATTATTATATCGAGCTGGTTGTAGGGGGCGAAACTCTGAAATGGAATCCGGGGAGTAGCGAACATCCATACATAAAAGCCGGTAGTGAGGTGGAATTTTATTTAAAAGGTACCTGGATCGAGAATGGTTTACCTTATGCCCGGAAATTTGCTAATGTGATGCCGGTAGAAGTAGGGAAAAGGTATCATTATAAATTGAAATTCGATACGTCGAATTTGACAGGGATCATCTTAGATATAGAGGTGGAAGCTGCTGTAGAAACAATTACAGTAAATGAAACTTTGCCACAGGAGTGGCTACCGAAACCGAAAATCACCGCAGAAGGATTCGATGAAAATAATCTCCTGACTTATACCGAAACTGAAGAGGCTAAAACTGCCGTTATTAGCTATGCTGCCGTTCGGCCGGTACAAGATGTCGAGATAACCTTGAATTTTGCCGATCCTAATCTTTCCGCTTTAAATAAGACTTATCTTTTGTCGACAATAACAGAGGAAGATCGGCAAGCTTTGCAAAATGCTGCTATTGTTCTGCCGACTTTAGATCAAGTTGCTACTATGGGAAAAATTGATTTCACGGAAATGACTTCTTCCTTGTTGACAAAAGATGGAGGTTTAGATGCTGACAATCAGTTTCAGGTAAGGATAAAAGCCAACGAACGTTGGAGTGATAAAGCGGATTATACCGTTAAGACGATTAAGCCTGTATTTTCTATTGGCGTATATCCGGGAAATATCTGGACCAAAGAATTTACAGCAAATCCTTTGGTGGCTGATAGTGTGAAAACCGGAGATTTTACTAAATTTAGTGATATCACCTATGAATTTAGTACGGACGGAACCAATTGGACTACTTTAGCTGCTGATTTGCGGAAGGATGAATTGACACCAGGGAGCACTTATTATGTAAGGCCTAAATACCGGGGACAGGTACCGGGGAAAGTGACGAGTTTTCGTACATATGAAGCTTTGGCTATCCCCAATTCAAATTTGGATGAAGGATATGAAACCAGTTATCCTAAAAGCGGAAACCCTTTATATACTTTTAATGGGGGATGGATTGGAACGAGAAATCCGTTGACTTGTCATTCAAATGGTGTAAATGCTTTCTATGTTTCAAAATCCAGTACTTTACCGATAACTGATAACGGTAGTACGGTCGCCCATATGATGACTATTGGGTGGGGGCAGGGTAATTCTTGTAGTTTTGGAAATAAAAGCGGAAGCGTTATTAAAAATATTTCTTCAGGAATAGTATGTGTCGGAGAGTATGATTCCGGACAAGATTCGATATACGCCAAAAGTGCTTATGTCAGACCGACTTCCATGACTTTTGTGTATAAAGCTTCTCCTTATGGTGACGATGAATATTTGATTAGTATTCAGTTAATTAACATTACAGACGGTTTGGAGACTGTTATAGGTAGAGCGGAAATAAAGTCGAATAATACTCAATCTGACTACATATGCCTATTTTTAGATGTCGTTTATAATGAGCAATTTGTTCAGTTACCCATATCACATGTCAGATTGATTTTTAAAGCCGGAACGAAAGAAGACCGGGATCATTTGGAGGATAAATTTAGTAAAGAGGGTAGTGGATCATTCTATTCCAACTATTATTTGAAAGGTTCGCAGTTTTGGTTGGATTCTTTTGTATTGAATTATAATAAATAGTTTGTTGGGATGAAAATACATATTATTATTATATTTTTTTCTGTTATTTTGGGTGCTTCTTGTGAAAAATCTGAGAGTCAGAGAGTGAATTATGGTTCTATATTATTAGAAAGTATTCACTTTAGTGTTGGTGGAGAAACTATTCCCCTGTCCCGTGCCGTGGATGCAGGTCTGCAGGTTCAGATCCGACAGAATGGTGTTTTGTTAGAAGGTCAGGACTATGCTCCTGGAACAGACTTTTCTAAACGGATAACTTTGCCGGTTGGTGAGAATTATACGGTAAAAGCTTTTACCCCTGACCAAACAGAAGCGGGTAATGATGAGCCGGGGCATCCGGTGTATAGTGTCGAAAGTGAACCCTTTGAAGTGATCGAAGGGGATATTACTACCCTTTCTTTGACTGCACCTCAGATCAATGTGGGAGTAGCCATGAGCTGTGACGAGTCGTTTGCCCGTGAATTTACAGAGATTTCTGTGGCTATCGTGTCGGAAAGCGGGCGTTCGGTGACTATTACCGGTGCGGAGGATACGGGGTATCGTTATTTTACATTGCCGGTTTCGGGAAAGTTGAGTTACACTGTCCTGGCGAAGAATCAGGATGGAGAAGTGATGCAGAAAACTTCCGCTTTGTCGGTAGAAGCCAAAAATTATAGGATAAATTTAGCAATCGAGTGATTCGGATTTTTAGAATTGTGTGTATTTTAGGAGGCAAAAGCAGGGACGAATGAACACAGTTGTAAAATGGAGCAATATTTCCCGGCGATCTGTTTTGATTGCCGTAATGCTTTTTATTATTCTCTTTCTTTTTTGGTGGTCTATACTGCCGGTCCCCTTGTTTCAGGACCCTTATGCTACGGTGTTGTTCGACCGGGAAGGGCAGGTTATGGGTATGAAGGTGGCGGATGATGGGCAGATGCGTTTTGAAGAGGTTCAGGATTTGCCTCCCCGCTATGTTATTTCTGTTTTGGTTTTCGAAGACCGGTATTTTTTAGCCCATCAGGGGGTGAATTGGTGGGCTTTGTGCCGGGCATTAGTGCAGAATATACAGGCCGGGCATGTGGTCAGTGGGGGAAGTACGCTTTCGATGCAGGTGGTGCGTTTGGCTTTGGGAAATCCGCCCCGTACCGTTCCTGAAAAGATAAGGGAGATTTTCCTGACACTACGGATGGAGCAGAGTTATTCTAAAAAACAGATTTTGGAGATGTATGCTTCACACGCTCCTTTTGGGGGGAATGTAGTCGGCATACGGGCGGCTGCGCTGAAATATTTTAACCGCCGGCCCGAACAGCTGAGCTGGGCCGAAGCTGCTTTACTGGCGGTGTTACCTAATGCACCGGCATTGCTTTATCCCGGAAAGAACAATACTTTACTGAAACAAAAAAGAGACGGGTTGTTGGCCAAATTATACCGGGAAGGGGTGATGTCCGAAGATTCGTACCACCTGGCCTTGGCTGAGCCCTTGCCGGAAAAAAAGTTCGATATCCCTACTGTGGCACCCCATCTGTTGGCTAAGGCTTATCGGGAAAAAAAAGGAAAAGTGTGCCCGACATATATCGACGGACGCTTGCAGAAAAAGATCAATGAGATCGTAGAACGGCATACTGCTTTACTGAGCCAGAATTATATCTATAACATGGCTGTGTTGGTGGCTCATGTCCCGACCGGAGAAGTCAGGGCCTATGTCGGGAATAGTGCTCCCCGGAAGGGTAGCCGGGGAAATGACGTGGATATTGTTCAGGCCGTTCGGAGTTCGGGAAGTATTCTCAAACCGGCTTTATATGCTTGCATGTTACAGAGTGGGTTTATTTTACCCGGGACCTTAGTGCCCGATATCCCTTCCCGTTTCGGAAGCTATTCTCCTTCGAATTTTAACCGTGATTTTAAGGGCGTCGTACCGGCCAGGCAGGCTTTGGCTCAATCCTTGAATATTCCTTTTGTACGCTTACTCAAAGATTATTCATATGCCCGTTTTTACGATGATCTGAAACAATTGGGTATTCGTTCTTTAAACCGCGACGCCGATCATTATGGACTGAGTCTGATTTTGGGTGGTGCCGAAACGTCACTTTGGGATATTTGTAATTTGTATGGAGGAATGAGTGCTGTATTGAATCATTATAATGACAGAGACGGACAATATTTTGACGGGGAATATTCCCGTTTGAAGGTTTGGGAGGAGTATAGCGGAGCGGAAGGACAAGATGAGGAAGAGAAAAATATTAGTGCGGATCGGAGTGTATTGAAAGCTTCGGCGATCTGGCAGACCATGAAAGCTTTGGAGGAGGTGGAACGGCCGGAAATGGAATCGGGGTGGAAAAATTTTGTCTCGGCGATGAATCTGGCCTGGAAAACGGGAACTAGTTTTGGTTTCCGGGATGCTTGGGCGGTGGGAGTGAATCCCGAGTATGTGATCGGCGTTTGGGTAGGGAATGCCGACGGGGAAGGACGTCCGGGTTTGGTTGGGGTGAGAGCTGCGGCTCCGGTACTCTTTGAGGTCGCTGGTCTTTTGCCTGTGAACCGGCATTTCTACGAACCGGCCGAGGAGATGAAAGAGGTGGTCGTATGTCATCGGAGCGGTTACCGGGCTTCGGCTTATTGTGAGGAGACCGATACCATCCGGGTTTGTGCTGCCGGAAGCAGGACACAGGTGTGTCCTTACCACCGCTTGGTAAATCTCGATGCTACCGGAAAATGGCAGGTGACTTCGGATTGTGAGCCGGTGCACCGGATCAGGATACAGCCCTGGTTTGTGCTTCCACCGGTGCAGGAATGGTACTATTGCCGGACTCATACCGGATATCGCAGATTACCGCCTTATCGTCCGGATTGTCACCCTCAGGGGGAAGAGATGATGGAAATGATTTATCCCCAACGGGGAACCCGGGTTTTTATTCCCAGGGATTTCGGAGGGAAACCCGGACGTGTGGTTCTCGAAGCCGTGCATCGATCGGTTAAAGCCCGGATTTATTGGTATGTCGACGAGCAGTTTTTGGGTGTAACCCACTCCATCCATCAGCAAGAAGTATGGCTGAAAGAAGGTCGCCATACCTTGACGTTGATGGATGAAGAAGGCCATATTTTACAGCAGGTATTCCGGGTGGTAGGGAAGGAAATTCCGGGCGGTGGTTAGAAATCACCCGATCCGGTTAATTCAGGCTGAGTTTAATGCCGGCGAACCAGCTACGGGGAAGGCCCGGTCCGTAAATGTATCCGGCATCCCGAAATTCTCCCCGATCGAAATCTTTTTGGTAGCTTTGAAAAATGTTCTGGATACCACAATTGAGTTGAAGAATATAATTTCCGCTGATGGTAAAATCGTAATTCAATTTAATATTGGCATCAAAGAAATCTCCGCTTTTTTCCAGTTTGTCTTTTTCGATATATCCGGCCATGTGAGGAACATACATACTTCCTGTATAAGTGCCTGAAGCGGATATACCGAATTTTTTGAAAGGAGAAGTAAAAAACGTGAAATAGCCATACCGGTTGGGAGAACGTAACATTTCACGGGTTTTCTTTGTATCCGGATCGTCACTCCAGGATTGAGGACGATTGTATTTATTCTGCTGGAGAGATATCCCCAATTGGATTTGTACATCCCGGTGAGGGATAATTTTTCCTTCGAGATTGATACCTTTTACTTTGGCACCCGAACCATTACGGCGTTCGAGTATTTTGTTGCCTTCTTCGTCGTAACCGATAGGGCTGACTACAAAAATATGCTTCAATTTGGTATAATATGCTTCAATCAACAGATTGGTTTGTACTCGTCCGAAAGAATGATAAATGTCGGCTGAGACGCTATAACTTCCCGACTTTTCGGTTTTCAGATTCGGATCCGATTGGATCAGCGACACTTCTCCTCCGACAGCAGTTACGTGTAGGTCTTCATCATAGGTTTGGGGGGCCCGGAAACCGGCCGAATAACTGACTCTGAGGCTGATGTCTTTCAAGGGATTGTAGCGTAGGTTGATACGAGGACTGAAAATGATATAATCGATGAAACTGTTTTTGTCCAGCCGGCCTCCCAATAGGAAACTGAATTGCTCTGTTTTCCATTCATTTTGGAGAAAAAAGCTGTAGACGTCGACCTTTTGGTCGATGGTACGGTGATAACCCAGCATTTTATCGACGAGTTTGTTATAGGAATATTCGCTGCCGGCTGTCAATATTGCCGGCATAAAAAGAAGATGGTTGAAATTGTATGAGTATTGAATCCCTGCAATAGCAGTCAGGTCTTTCGTCTTGCCGTAGGCATTGGGATCTTTACCTGCTCCGTAATAGGATTGTCGGTCAGTGTGTTGGACGGAGGAATATAGGCTAAACTTGTGGGTATAATCTTTAGAAAAAAAACTGAAATCCACTCCACCACCATTGATATCATGATCGGCCTGTTCGGTGATGTCGGTTTCGTGGGGAGGTAGGCTGAACAGATTTCCTCCACGCCGGAATTCTTGGATATTGTGATATTCTAAGGTCAGTTTTGTTTGAGAAGAAGGTTTGTAATAACTGCGGAATCCCAAAGTGGTAAGCTCGAGTTCCCCGATTTCTGAAAAATGATCCCCATCATGATCATAATGCTGCCGGTGGCGTGAGGTACCGAAAATATAGAGACCTGCATTCCGTTGACCGTTGATCAGAGAGGCATTCAGCGAGGTCGTATTGTCATATGCCGAATTTCCGATAGCTATCAGGTTATGACTGATCATAAACAGGTTGTTCAGAGGCTCTTTGGTGATGATATTCACTGTACCGCCGATGGCATTGGCACCATAAAGGGCAGATCCTCCGCCGCGCATAACTTCGACTCGTTCAATCATTCCGGCTGGAATCTGTTCAATGCCGTATACACCATTCAGTGAACTGAATAGGGCTTTGCCGTCTAAGAGAAGTTGGGTATAAGGACCGTCCAGACCATTTATGCGGACTTGTTGAAAACCGCAGTTCTGACAATTGGTTTCCACCCTAAGGCCAGGTTGAAAACTGAGGCCCTGGGCCAGACATACCGAGTTGGTATTTTCGAATAGTTTCGGAGTCATCACATGGACAACTACCGGCGCTTCCATCCGGTTTGTTTCATTTTTATTGGCCGATATTACTACGGTTTCCAACTGGATAATATCTTCTTCTACTTCGAAATTAAGTTCGCGGGTTTCTCCTTGCCGGAGAACGATTTGTTTTTCTGCCGATCGATAACCTACCCCGTTTACCCGGATGGTATAGGAACCGACAGGCAGGTTTTTCAGAAAATAGTGACCGGTTTCGTCGGTTGCCGTTCCAAGTGTAGTACCTTTCAGACTGACAGTGAAGAAGGGAATGTGTTCTCCGGTATTTTTATTGATGACATGGCCTGTGAGGTTGGCATCGGTTTTAGTTTTTTTATCTGTAAAATGATCTGCTATAGAATGATGAACTGATCCGAGTAAGATCAGAAATAAAAATAATAAACGCATGATGATAGAAGATTTACAAAGTTTAATAGTATAAGAATTTGTAATGACTACATTCCTTGGTCATTGTGGCAAAAGGAGTATCCGTTTAGAACGATGAAACTCATTTATAGGTTTGCTAAATAGTACATAATATATACCCGCCTTAACTTCGTTCCTGTAGATGAAGGTGTATATACAGAGACAAAGTTCCCCTTTTCAGTAATCGATTATATACCTCTTCGGCAAACTGCCGTTAAAATCATAACGTTTTTACAGGAGGGCCTCTGAGGTGAAAGTGAGGAATGGAAATCTGTTCCGGAATGACGGCGGTTTCTGTATAATAAGTGATATGCCGGGTACATGGCAGGTCTGGGATTTCCGGAGAAGTTTGGACCAGACTGTGCCACATCTGCGCATGAGCGATCAGGATTAATGCATTAGCCGAATGATCGTGTCGGGAGGAGCGGGAATCCTTGTTTGTCGGAAGCGGGCAAGAAAAATGCGAATGGACGATAGTAACTCCGTGGGTAATATGGCTTATGAGTAAAAAATGTAATGTCGGCAAAATAACCCAAAAGCAGGGCTAAGAAAAAAATTCGTATACCGGTGTGTTTTTTTACTTTTTGCATGTTTCCTTCACTAAAGTGAGGACAAATATAATAAATAATTTTTAATTATTCTAAATAAAAAAAACTGAGAAGCCGATTAAAACCGGATAGAGGCATAAAACCCAGGGTGTTGTCCACTGAGAATTACCGGTGAAAAAGTAATGTTGTGTTTTCGGGCAAACGGACGGGTGAAGATATAGCTGCTGGCTGTTCCGATGGCTGCTCCTCCGATGATATCCCACCAATCGTGTTTTTTGGCATACGTCCGTCCCCAACCGACGTAGGCGGAGAGTAAATAAGCCGGTAAGCCGAATTTCCATCCGTAGCGTCTTTGTATAAAGGAGGCTCCCTGAAAAGAGACGGAGGTATGGGAAGAAGGAAAAGCATGATGATCGCTATGGTCCGGCCGTTCTTTCCTGATCACATATTTCAGGGCATAGGTCATGGCCATATTCATCGCTCCCGAAAAGATAATTTGTTTGGTACCCTGATAATCTCCGATAGCCAGTGAACCGGCAAATCCTGCTACCGGTGTGATGAACATGAGAATATCGGTCGTCGTTTCGATGGTTTTACGATTCTGAGCCGAGGGCGAAAGAGAGTTTAAGAAAAAAAGAGTACTTAACAGGCAAGGCAGAATAAATTTTGTTTGCATGAGGAATAAAACTTAGAAATGGATTATTTTAGGAATAAAGATAATACCTCCGATGATAAATGCACAGGTGGACAGGATCAGTACTGCTGCTGCGAGGTCTTTTGCTTTACCGATAAGGACCTGATGCGACGGGGAAACGAAATCGGCTAGTTTTTCAATCGCCGTGTTTATGGCTTCGGCGGCAAGCACACTACCGATAGCAAAAAGGATTGCTACCCATTCCAAAGAAGTCAGGGATAAAATGATGCCTGCCGTGACAGCACAAACAATTGCAATCAAATGTATCCACGCATTGTGTTCGTAATGAAATAAAAGAAACACACCACGAAAAGCATATTTGAAACTGTGCAAGCGGGCTTTGAAAGAAAATTTTTTTTCGGATGCCATAATTAGTCTTTGAACGGCTACAAACGTAGTTTTTTTTGCAAACATGGCCAAAATCCGGTAAACTTTATATCCGGTGAGGTAGATTTTTTCTCCTGAATCGTTTTGATATCTCAAAAAATTGTTACTTTTGCACCCGTAAACGCCAATTTAGCTCAGCTGGTAGAGCAACGCATTCGTAATGCGTAGGTCGCGGGTTCGAGTCCCGCAATTGGCTCCACTGAAAATCAGCAACTTAAAACTAAAAGGGGGCAATAATCAATCGATTTTGACCCCTTTTCTAGTGCAAAAAATCAAACTTTCTTGCCGTTATTTCCGTAAATGTTACACGATTGTTACACGAAAATTTGAAACAAAAACTTGGATCAATTCGGGATTTTTGTTGTTTTAAAATTTTTATTGCTGGTATGGTCATAAAGTGTACACGCTATGAAAGCAAAATATACACTCCGGCAGAGTCAGGCGTCGGTGAATCCATTTAAATTAGCTCATCGATGACCGGTATCAGGAACCGGAAACTTTCCCGGTTTTCGGTTTATGGGGTAAAACTCCACATATCGGCGGGGATAGGAGTGTTTAAATTCAATCCTCCGGTAGTGATATATCCCTTACCGTTTAAGGAAAAGCCGACAGCATACATCCGCTTTGTCATAGGAGCAGGGAGATCGCTGACTTTCCTCCAATGATCTTTTTGAATATCGTATTCCCAACAGGTATGAAGATACGGGCCCATCCCTGTCGTGATATATCCTTTGGTTTGTCCGTCCGTTTTGTCCGAAGTGAAAGCTACGGCATAAGCCCGCGGAATCTGGTCGTATTCTTCGTCGTCCTGATGGGATTTCAGATTTACCAGGGGGCGGGGAGCATACCATTCCTGGGTTATGCCGTCGAAAATATTTACATCGGCTAAATAGGACGTTTTATTCGCCCCGCTTGTACCCAGGCAGATTACCGCTTTATCGTCTATGACAAAAACCGAAGCTCCGTATCGGGCTTCACCGGGAAAGTAAAGTTCTGTCCAGGTCGAACCGTCGAAACAATATAAATCCTTCAAAGCATGGTTTTTAGGTGAAATGCCTGTACCTACGTAAGCTTTATTGTTTAACGAAAAAGCAATGGCATCTTTACGGGCATTACTTTCGCCCTGGGCATCGGGAGGTAAATAAGTCACCGGAGTGTCGCTCCATTTACCGGTCGATGGGTCATAGGCATAGAAATCATGATGAAATTCATCTGCTCGATTTTTGGTGGATGGAGTATAACCTGTACCTACATAGGCGATATTGCCGAGCACAAAAGCAACCGCTCCGTAACGTTCTGTCCCCGGAAAGTCGGCGATACGGGTCCAGGTCGTATCTTTGTACATCCAAAAATCTTTTAATACCTCGGTAGCTGTAGGTAAAGTACGCCCCAGGCCGACATAAGCGACGTCTCCGATAGTAAAACTGACCCCTCCTGTACGTGGAATTCCCTTGAATGGATGCGATTCGGTCCACTGGCCTTGTGGTAATTCCGGTTCTGTATGGTGATCGTCATGACAAGCGATAAAGGCTACTAGATAAACAAGGAACGAAAAGTATTTCATGATTTTGTTTTTTTCTTTACAAGTATAATTAATAAACAGATAATTTACAAACAAAATCTAAAATAAATGATCAGTCCTCCACTTGATCGGTTTGCGTATGTATATGGTTGAGGATTAAAGGAATTGCCGAAGTGATGCTGATGTCGTAGACATTGGCACAACGACCGTTTTCATCCGACCGTAAATCTTCATAAGGCCGGATGTCATAGTGGGCAGTACGTTTTTCCTTGTATACGTTTTTCAATTCGATATTTTTTTCAATTTCTTTTTCTTCTTCGGGAGTCACAGTCCGGTAACCCATTAACAATTCCTCGACATTCCAGCGGTTGTGTTCTACTTCTGCCAGGATAGCGATTTCATGTGGAGTGAGTTCTCGCATTCTATCTTTCATAGGTAAGGCGATTCCGATCGAGCGGAGCTTAGTGGCTATAGAACTGGCATTGTAAATATTCGACCATTGTTTCACTACCCGTAGCTTATTCCATTTTTCTGTCAATTCTTTTTCGGAAGGGAGATCCGGGGGATTGACAGTATGCTGGTAAAAATAGTCGTAGACATAATTGATACATTTCGGCAGATATAAATCCTCCATTGTCAGGTCGTAACAGCGGTTGACCATTCCAAATGGCCGTAAAGCCTGATATTTTATAGAAGAATTGACGATTTGTAGAATCGTGTCCGAGGTTTCCTGGCGGATCAATACCGGAACCTGGTGGGCATAGACGGCATCCGGGAGATAAAGACCGAGGGCAAGACTGGTATGCGGAAAATTAAAACAGATGGCAATGGTCAATAGTTTATCTTTTTCACCGCTCCATTGCCCTAATAAGGTTTGGACAGGTTCGGATTCGGCCCTTCCCTGGATAAAATCCCATTCCAAATCGATAAAATCGGCTGTCGAAGTTCTGGGGCAGGGATGAAATGTCTTGTCTTGTTCACAATCCATAAACCGGGCTTCCGATAAGTCGAACAAATGACGGTAACGTCCCATGAAGAAATCCATTTCCCGTCTGGCTTCCCGGTCGATAAAGGTGATCCGCGTTTTTTTCCGGTGAGTTTTGAAGTTCGGGAAATGGGCGATATGGGCCGCTTCGATTGCCAGGGCTATACCCATACGGGTCATACCGATAATGACCAGATGAACGTAATTTTCCGAGTTTTCGCTAATTCCTCCCCGGTCCAGAGGGAAATAATGAATCGTGCCGTTACTTTCCGCACTGCATTTTACCAAAACCCGTCTAGCCCAGATCTCATAGAAATTGAAAGGAGTAAATTCGATGTATTGTTTGATTTGCTGACTGATATCCGAAACCTGAAATACCGAAAAAGTACCCTGATATTCGAATAAAACATGACAACAGAGTGGTTTTTTACGTATGGTTTGTTCACAGATTTCTGCCACACGTTTGACACAGTCGATATTTAAAGAATCCCGGTCGTATTCATTCGCTTCTCCTAAGATAAACAATTTTTCCGCTTTATGAACCCTGGCTTTTTTTAATTCTTCTTTCGAGTCCCGCCGTCCGTGCAGGATGACCAGTCTCCTTTCTTCTTTCCGGTTCAGTTCGGCATGGAATTTCAGTCGCACCTGTTCGGTATCTTCGACGGTCAATACGACGATATCGCATTTTTTATACTCGGCATTTCGTCGGAGTTGCTGGATCAGATAAGGCACCATATCGTCGATACCCAATATAATGATGTGATTGGAAAAAGCATAATGGCTGTCGCCTTTGCGGAAACGTTCCACCCGGCGTTCCAGCATATTCGAAAATACCGAAATTAAAATACCCGTAAGTAACAACATGCCTGCCAGTACGACCAATAAGGCATAAGGACGGTTGACCTCTTTTTGATTGGCGAATCCTCCCGGATCGATAAAAAGTTCTACCAAATCCCAAAAATTCAGTTTTTGGGTTTCTTGTTCTGCCGGAGAAGTGAAGACATTTTCCGTCTGGGGGGAGATACCGACCTGGGGACGCAGGATATACATCCCCGCGAAGAAAAATACGATCACACTGGTAAGCCAGAGTAATTGTTTCCACCAGGCTCCCGAAAAAGTCTGGTCAAACCCCAATTTTAACCATTTCCATAAACGCATAAAACCGTAAATTGGATGTAAATATGCAAATATAAGGAAAGTTGTAACCCTAACAAACGACAGGCTGAAGAAAATCGCAATCGGATGAAATAAGGGGGAGAGTAACTCATTTATATTACTACTGATAAATTTAAGACATATGAAGGGAAGAGGCTTGTTTTTGATCGGTACACTTTTGTTATTATCGGAAGTACTCTTCGGACAGGACAGAATTTCGGTGACGGGATAAGTGACAGAAAAAAGACCGGGAATCCGTTATCGGAGCTGCGGTGGTTGTTAAGGAAGAAACTATCGGTGCCATTATCGGAAGTCATGGTTCTGGCCAAAGGTGCTATGGGAGAAGAACCTGCGTATCCACATCTCGAATTACTAGAAAAAGGCACTGATTGGTTTGACGAGATTTTCAGGCTTGATTCCGTCAGGAATTACCAGATTGGCTTGAGTGGAGGTGCTGAAAATGTAAGTTATAATTTGAGTGTCGGTTTCTTCCAGCAAAAAGGAGTGATCAAACGGAATGAATATCATCGGCTCACGTTGCGGGCGAATAACGAATACCGCCCCTGGGAAAAAGTAACGATCGGACATAATATGTCAGCTGCTTTTAGATAAAAAAGTAATGGCAACCCCGGTGGTAGTCGGACAGGCTTACCGTTTGAGCTTTACTATTAAATCTTACGATAAAGAAGGAGATTTCTCGGATTCTCAGAATTCTTCTACCGGGAATCCGTTGGCTACGATCGCTTACCTGAATAAGAATATCCGGGATGACCGGGTGACGGGAAATGCACATCTCACTTGGGAGGTAATCGAAGATTTGAGTTTCCGTATCAGTTTCGGTATCGATTTACTGAATCGGCGGGAATGGATTTTTAGGTATGAATTTTATGTCTATTCTACTTATCAGAAGTTGGCATTAAAGGCCGGGGAGACCCGGAACGTTGAGTTTTTGATTACCCCCGAAACAATTTCTATGTATAATTTAAAAATGGAATACGGACCGGAACCCGGTGATTTTAAAGTCTGGATAGCCGCGAATGCCGAAGATGAAAGCAATGAAGGCTTGTTCTCCTATCGATGACCGATGGGGGGCCGACTTTTGACTTTTTACGATTAACAGTATGCTGATTGGCGGAATTGAAATTTTGCCGGTCAGCGTTTTTTCTTTCTTATTTTTTGTTCTTAAATATATTTTCTATTTTCGGCTGTCGAAAGCTTGGGATCATGTTGCCAGAAACGAAAGAATTGATTCAAGGAATAAACCAAAAAGATGAAAAGGCCTGGAAAGTACTTTTCAAGTCGTTTTATGCTCCCCTTTGTCATTATAGTTCCCGGATTTTGGCAGATGAACAAGTTGTTCCCGATATTGTTCAGAATACCCTGGTGAATTTGTAGAATAGTTCGGTTCGCTTTGAGAATGGGAAAGCTTTGACGGTTTATTTATACCGTGCAGTGTGGAATAATGCTTTAAAATATTTGCGTGACCGTAATGTGGAAGAAGAAAGGCTAAAACACTGGTTTGAAGAAGAAGGGGAAATGTCGGAAGAAAATTTTTATAGTGTGGTGCGGGAAGAGTTATTCCGGAAATTGAGGGAATTGATCGACCGCTTGCCCGAAGAAAGAAAAAAAATTATGCTGATGAGCCTTGAAGGGAAGAGTGGAGAAGAGATTGCCTGTGACCTGAATATAACGATACATACGGTCAAACAACAAAAATACAGGGCTTATAAATTTCTTCGGGAGCAATTGGGACAATATACTTCTTTGTTGTTTATTTTCTTTTTCCGATAAAAAATACAGGAAAATTCAAAGGAACGAAGGGTAGAGATTTTATTGCCGGAGGGTTCTGCTTCAGGGGGGATAAATCCTATCGGTTTATGTGGTCTATCGGCTGATTAGCGCCGGGAAGAGTAGAATTTTTTAGTACTTGTCCGTCTCCGGTATTCGTGTGTGGGGACCCGGTCACTTCTGCCGGTCAGTGGTCAACGTATTTTTCAACCGTTATGAGATACGAATTCAAAAGTTTTTACAACCGAAATAATGAAAAAGACTAAAATCAATTTCTGATAAAATTACAATTACAACATATATTTTTTATATGAAATAATATATTAAAACATAGTAATTTATAACAGATTTACGAACCTATTATGAAATTAATTGTATTTATATTTTTGCATATTCCAAAAAGTATTTATATTTGTAATGTAATTATAATATTAATGAAAAGAAAGTTATAGTTTTATCTATAGAAAACGAACCTTATTTTTTTTGATACATAAAGCCATCTTATTTATAAGATCGGCTTTTTTATTTTTAGTTCAATTATTTGATATTCAGTAAGTCAACTCTTCATCATAAAGACCTCCTTTTTTTCGAATTTCAACCAATAAAAATGTTCCTTTTTATTGGTCCTATTGTATAAATATCAGATAAAATATGTAATGTTTGCCCCTGAATTACCTTTTCTATTCTTCTGTATTTAAACAGAGAAATACATACACATACATACACACACATACAGCCAGGGGCAACATTACATTTTGTGTTTTACCGATATTAAAGAAAATAAAGTGGAGTGAATATACATACCGGCTTGGCCGGTAACGAATGGTATAACGATAAAATGAAAATATGAAAAGATTAATCCTCGGAATTTTTCTTGTCGTGTGGTGGTGTGGAAACCTTGTCTGCGCGCAGGATATTGCGGTTAAAACCAATCTTCTTTATTGGGCCACTTCAACACCCAACATCGGGTTTGAATTCGGGCTGGGCAAGCGTACAACCCTCGATCTGGTGGGGGGGTATAATCCGTGGACCCTTAATAAAGACGATAATAAGAAGATCAAGCATTGGATGGTGATGCCGGAATTCCGGTACTGGTTGTGCGAACGTTTCAACGGACATTTTTTCGGTATTCATACCGGGTTTGCAGAATACAATATCAGCGGTGTGCGGATTCCCTTCCAAAATAAGTCTACCCAAGAGCATCGTTATGAGGGGTGGGCCACCGGGATCGGTATTTCTTATGGTTATACGTGGATTTTAGGTAAACGCTGGAATCTGGAAGCGAATATCGGTGCCGGATACATTTACACGAAGTACGACAAGTACGAGTGCAAGACTTGCGGTCGTTTCAAGGGTAACCAGAAGAAGCATTATTTCGGCCCGACGAAAGCGGGAATATCTCTTATCTACATTATTAAGTAATACCGGAAAAAGATGAAACATTTATATATCATATTCTTAGCGTTACTGGCATGTTGTCCGGAGGTGATACATGCTGAAAACGAGATCAGTTACCTTGCCGAAATCGGGATACAGAACCGGGGAGTTGTCAAGAAAGGCAGAGAAGTACAACTGACCATGCTGGTTGATTTGAGTGAACTTAAAATCAAGACACAGCATACGATAGCCTTGACTCCCATATTGCTATCCAAGGATGGAAACCGTGAAGCGGCTTTCCCACCGATCGTCATAGACGGTAAAGCCCGCAACAAAATGTATCTTCGGGCTCAGCGTCTGGAAAGTGTAGATATTCCCCCTTATCACGACGAGAATGCACAGGTTGTCATCCGTCGCCGTAACGGTAAAGATCAGGGGTACGAGTATCTGGCGACAGTCCCTTACGAACACTGGATGCTCGATGGGCGGATCGAACTGCGTGAGCAGGTGTATGGGTGTGTAAACTGTTCGGAAGGTAAAGCGGAACAGGTCCTGCCCGGGAATATTCTTCCCGCTTTCATCCCTGATTACAGAACTTGTACGATTGTGCCCGAACCGGAACCGGTGAAAGTCCGGGCTGAAACCCGTACGGCGCGTCTCCAGTTTCGTCAGGATAGTTACAGGATCCTTCCCGGATATAAGGATAATCGTTCTGAATTGGATACCGTGTCCCATTCGATTCAGCTAGTCGAGGATAACGAGGATGTTTCCATCACGGGTATTTTTATTACCGGTTACGCTTCTCCGGAGGGTACTGTGGCTCACAACCTCAAACTGTCGGAGAATCGTGCCAAAGCGTTGGCCGACTATATTTGCCGCCATGACAAGTTCGACCCTGCCATGATACACGTCGATTGGAAAGGTGAGGATTGGGAAGGTTTCCGTCTCGTGCTGGACAAGTTTCCAGGGCTTCTGAAACGTGGAGAGGTCGTGCGCATTATCGATGAATGTACAGGAGACCGTGATGTCTGTGAAAAACAGTTGCAGGAATTAGTACCTGCCGACATCTATCATCGCCTGCTCAACGAGATATATCCTCTTTTACGGCGTAATGAATATAAAATAGAATACAATGTTCGCAACTTCAATCTCGACGAGGCCCGGCGCATGGTGGACGAACGTCCCGATTTGCTGAGCTTGACGGAGATGTATAAAGTGGCCGCTTCTTATGAGAAGGGATCACCCGGATACGGGAAAGTTATGCAGGTGGCTGCCCGTTACTTCCCCGATGCACCGGCCGTCTTGAACGACCTGGCATTGGAGGCTATGGCAAAGAAGGAGTATGACAAGGCTGTGCAATTGTTAGAATATTCGAAGGTTACCTTCAGCGATTCCACGCTTCTCAACACCCTGGGAGTTGCCTATGCCGGGGCCGGAGAGCCTTATAAAGCGGAAGACGCTTTCCGTCGTGCCGCCGAAGCAGGGGTGGAAGAGGCCCGGCATAACCTGACACAAGTGCAAGGAGTAATAGAACAATTATAATTTTCAATAAAACCATTAATTTTTGTATTTATGAAAGTGAAAAATTTAGTATTGATGGCCTTAGTGGCTACAATGGGACTTGTTTCTTGCAGTAAGGACGAGCATGAAGATGGTGTGAAAACGGATACTATGCCCAAAAGTGTGACGATCAAACTGCCTAATATCCAAAAGACTGTGAAGTCACGTGCTACGGGTGATGCAATGAAAGGTGGTTCCCAGGTTGCGTTGGAAAATTTCAAGGTGTTCTTTGTGGATGCTGCCGGCAACCTGCAAACCGTTCCTCAGTATGAGAATCAGGATCAACAGGTCTATTTCAGTAAAACAGATTCTGAGTGGGCTGAAATAGGTGAGAACGGAAAAGATATTACCTATCATTTTCTGCCCGCTGCCACCTCGAAAGTCGTTGTCGTGGGGAATATCGGTGACGTGGAGTACTCTACAATTGCAACCCGTGTTGATCATATACCGAATGACAATGGAAGCGGTCACCCGACCTATCCTCTTTATGGTGAAGATGAGCTTGAAGAAAAAAAACTTGACGGGAGCGAAATTCATGACAATGTTTACACGGCGAACGTAACCCTGGAGCCACGTGTATCGCGTTTCGAAATCTATGGATTCCAGTATACCCAAGAGGGAGATGTTCCCAAGTATACCTCTGTCAAGTTACAGAAAATAGCATTGAACAATTACTATACACAGTCTGATTTCGTGTCTAAACTTCCTGTGGAGGATACTAAAGTATTTGAAACTATCGATCATACGGAAGTATGGGGTTGGATCGAAGATCGTTCCGCACCGTGGGCCGATGAATTGAATTTAGAATTGGCTGTCGGCGGGAAAAAATTCGTAGATGGTACGGATATTACCGATCCTGCTGAAGATGGAGAAGATGCCGCCGGAATCATCACTTACGGTTTAGCACACGTGACGGATGCTGCTAAGAATCCTGAGTTGTTGCTCGCCCTGCGCGGTGTGAACAGTAATTCAGAGGTGCCTCTCTATTTACGCGGACAGTTTACCAATGCTTCTGCCTTTACATCAGGAAAGATCTACCGGGTGCTCTACTCGTTCACGGATGGTGATTTCGACGAACCTGAGCGTTGCGTGGAGTTAAATGTGGATGTGGCAGACTGGACTGTCGTTCCTGTTTCTCCTGAATTCTAATAATTATTAAAGGGTGCGGAATGGCGGGTGTATCCCGTCTTCCCCCTCTTTTTTCTCCTTGATGAAATAAAAATAAGATTTATGAAATTGACGAGTATTGTTTTCTGTCTGGCGTTGTTAGGAGGTGCGTTAACTTCTTGTATCGATGAGGATATAGATGACTGTTTTAGCATCAACAGGTTGACACTCAGCTATAAGGGAGATGGTACGACGGAGATATTCCCCGACAAGATCTGCCGGGTGGAAATGTATGTTTTCGATGCAGAGAATAAATGCGTCAATTCGCATACTTTATCCGACGATGAGTTAGCAAGCCGTACGGCTTTGCTTCCTCCGCTCAAAGCCGGGGATTACAGGATCGTCTGCGTGGGAAACACCCATCACACGAGAGTGGAGGGCCTCACCACTTGTGACTTTAACAAAATAGTATTTGCTGACGGGGATTATTTTGCCGGTAAACAGGTTTCCGGCACCGACTCTCTTTATCACGCTTCAACGTCCTATACCGTGCTGCCTTTTACCGGCAGGGAAGAGGATGATCAGACCAAAACGATAGAATTTGCCAGCTCCCACTACGATTTGTTCGTAGAAGTGGTTGGGATTCCCGCTGTGGGAAAACGTGCAGGTTCATTGCCTGTACTTGAGATATGTGGTGTCTCGCCTTGTACCGATTTCGAGAACCGGGCATGCGGAGAGGCTACGGATTATTTGCTTGAAACTACATATGAGTCCGGCAAAAAATTGCTGACGGCTCGTGCCAACATAATGCGGCACATGAATCACAGGGACGTGAACGTCTGTCTGCGTCAGGCTTCCGGGGAAGAGTTGCTGGCGGAGATCAACCTGGCTGATTTTTTGGCTGCTAACCCTATGATCGATTGTTCTAAACAAGAGGTGCTGATTCCGATCCGGATCGAATTCAAGGCGGGCGCGATAAAGGTCACCGTTCCCGAATGGTATGTTGAGCAAGTGAAACCTGAATTTTAAGACCCTTAAAATATGTGAAACATGAGAAAGATACTTTATGCGGTGTTCTTATTCGGCTGTTGTGCTTCTCTGCTCTCCGGCTGTATCAAAGAAAAATATACAGTCCCCTCTGAAAAGGGTGATGCGTTGGTGCAACTGAACATAGGCACCCGGGCCGTAGAGGAGACCGACGGTATTCCCACAAACAACGAGACTGTTCTGCACTCGTTGCGCGTATACGCTTTTGTTGATGGACAACCGGCCGGACACTTCTACACGAAAGACGGACTGGACGTGAACAATCCCTCGTTCCTGATGCACCTGACCATGTATTCCACCATGACACAGAAGGTGGACTTCTATGTCGTGGCCAACGAAGCGGCCATGGAAACACCGGGTTCTTCTGTCTTATTGACGGAAAACACAACGGAAACCCAGTTGAACCATTTTACATTCACGAAGCTGAATACGTCGAAAGGTTTGCCGATGTTTTGCAAACAGACGGAAACAATCGACTTGACGCAGTTGTCGGATAAGACCCCGGCCGATCCCGGACATGCAGGGCACACGTTGCTTCGGCAGGACCTTACGTTTGAACTGAAACGCCCGATAGGTAAGCTCGGCGTATTCGCAGCCAAGCCTGTCGGAGAGAATAGCAGTCTGCGTGTTACCGGATTGACCGTACTGGCATCCGGAACAAGGACACGCAATTACCTGATGCCGCAAACTGATGAAACACTGAAAGCGATAACAGGTATTACAGGTGATATCAGCCTCGAAGTTGTCGAAGAAGAGGTAACGAAAACTTTAGCTGAGAATGCCTCGCAAACCGATAAGGAAAACCCGGCGAACTATACACCTGTTCTGAACGAATCTTTCTATCTTTTCGAAAACCCTTGGGGTAGTACCTCATGGGACGTTAAGGGGGATAACGACGGTAATGTTCTTCGGGTAGACTATGAATTCGATGGAAACGCCCGAAGCGGTTTTGTATATATGCCTCCTATCGAAAGGAATAAATATTATACGGTCTGTTGCCTGATGCACAACGATGGTAAGATAACCGTCGAATATAAGGTGGCCGACTGGAATAAGGAGAATTACAATATCACTTTTGATTATCCGAGTTACGACAATCCGATAACACCTGCTGACGGAAGCTCGGTACCGGAAGATGGACAATACAGCCAACCGACTATTTGGTACAATAACGATGCTACTTCTGAGGAGGGCAGTTACTCTTTCACATTCTCGATATTCGGGCCTGATAAACAGATATGGGTTCCCACATTGCTTGATGCCACAGCTGGAGATTTTGAGATAACGGTTTATCAAAAAGGAGTGCTTGTTGATCCGGGAAATTATGTGGCTTCCTCTGACCCCTACCAAATCAAGATCAAGGCATTGAAGTCCACAAATGTGGACAAAACGGTAAGTCTGGCTATCTCTTACACGCCGGCGTGGGATCAGACAGGTAGTTCATTGTTATTAATTAACGGGCAGAGCGCTTCCTTGAAATGGCAGGGGAGTAACATTCCCGAGGCAATTGTGATAAAACAGATCGAAGTACCCATAAATAACTAACGAGCGATGAAACAGCTAGTATATCATATTATTGTTTGTGGCATGGCGGTACTGTTTCTTACCGCCTGTGAAAAAGACGACGATATTTCGGGCAGAAGCATGGAAAAGAACGGTAATAGCATCATTCTTAATCTATCGTCGGAGACATTGCCTGTGAGCCGTGCCGGCAATGAACCCGGAGTGGAAATGGCCGTCAACCATATCGACGTTGTGATTTTCGAAGAGAACGGAGATTGGAAATGGCACGAGCGGGTGGAGGGCAGTGAAACCGGTAACGGTAAGATCACCTTAACAGCTAAGAGGAGCAGTTTCAATAAAGACACAAAGTATTGGGTATACCTGATTGCCAACAGCACAGCTCTGGCGGAAATATTCGATGCCAAAGATTTCGATCTGAATAGACTCAAGGCCATGACGCAGAGCGACCGGAATATCCACATGACAGGATTATCGCAGGTGAGCGGTGCCCCGCGGACTTTTCTGATGGACGGTGTGGCTTATGCTGGAACCGATGAACCCAATGCCCCCGAAACGGTAACTCTAAACTACGGAACGGCTACGGACAATACGGAACTGCAGGTTACCTTACGCCGTGCGGCAGCCAAGATTGTCGTCAGGATACAGAAGGGTGACAGAGTAACGTTCGATGACAGTAAGGAAGCCCATAATGCAGGATATTATTTGCGCAACATGCCTTATACAACATCGGTAATAGCGGATGTAAACGGTACGGCTGATCTGACAGATACCGATAAGTCCTCCGGCAGCTATTTCAACTGGACTGCGGATTTAATTACCGTGACCGCCTATACCTATGCTCATACGTGGATAAACGAAAGTGCGCTTGAAAAGGAAGTACGTCTGGTTGTGAATATTCCCATGAAGTATGAGGGGGATGGAGACGATGCACAGCTTCGTGAGAGCAACTGGTACCAGATCCCTGTCAGCGAAAAGAAAGCACTGGAACGTAATACCTGCTACGAGGTGGTAGTCAGTGTGAATGCTCCCGGAGCCAACGACCCGTCAAAACCGGTTGAATTGACTGATATGACTTATTCTGTGCAGGACTGGAATGAACAAACGATTCTGGTTGGCGGTGAGGATGATCGTCCGGTCTACCTGACGCTGAATGAAAACGAGATAGAGATGCATAATATGGCGGATGACAATACTACACTGCGATTTGCATCGTCATCGGAAGTACATGCTGAAGTTGTAAGCGCTTATTATTACGACAAGTTCGGAGTGCAACGTTCTGTAGATGCTCAGACTCTCAGGCAAATCACCATAACCCCCGAGCCTGATGTAACAGGAAATATCGGCATTCATAGCCCGGTACCGACCAACAACACGATCCGCTATATCAAAGTGAAAGTCTTTAATGATGATCAGGTAGAACGTGAGGTCGAAATTATCCAGTACCCGTTGGAGTACATCATAAACATACAGAGTTGGTATTCTTATCGTGACGATTTTAAAACAAATAACGCCCGGCCTACCACGTATGAGTATATGGGAGACCGTATATACGGAATCAGCCTTGCCACGGGAAATATATCCAGCTGGAACGGACAATATGTTTACGAAGCATCAGAAAGAAGTGGTTGGTGGGGTGAAACTAATACATCCAGCGGTTTTTTCCGATCTAAGTTTGTTTCCAGTGTAACGAACGGAAAATCAACCATTCTGCACTATTATTGGAATAGTAGGGAGCAGAGAGAGACAAGCAGCACAGGAGAATACAATGGACGTTTGTACCATATTCGATTAACAGCAACATCGAATAAATATACAGTGGGACGTCCTCGATTGATTGAAGACGAAAGTAATCCCGGACTGATGGTTACAGATCCCGGAAAAGATAATGCTCAACTGGTCTCCCCATCTTTTATGATTGCATCTTCATTAGGTGGCTTTATGTTGGGGGCTGGAAATTTGACATTGGATGACAGCGACAATAGTTTGAGGGTTGCACGGGAGCATTGTGCTAATTATGTGGAGGTTGCAGAGGATGGAACGGTGTATGACGATTGGCGTTTGCCAACCGAGGCCGAATTGAAGATTATCATGGATTTTCAAGGAACAGAAAATGCAGATGCAGATGCTATAGATTATCTGTTAAATGCTGCATATTATTATAGTGCAAGCGGCAGGGTATCCAATTCTAAAAACAATATGAATGGAACCGGTGTTCGTTGTGTCCGCGACGTTTACAATGGCAAATAGACCGGTAATTAGTACGAAGAACAGATAAAGGATAAGACTATGATAAAAAGAGTAATACATACGGCAATAACTTTGGCTGTGCTACTGGTCTCTTGCCGGCAAGATGACCTGCCGGACTCGATGCCCACGGCACATGAAGGTTACGTGGCCCTTCGGTTCAGTGCCGATATTCCGGCTATGCAGGAGGTGGTAACCCGTTCGGTCGATCCCGACGGAGGTGGTGTACAGGACATGACACTGTTCTGTTTCGACAGTTACGGTCTTTTTACCACGACCGTCGAGGCCAAAGTTACCCCTACCGGGAATGGAGCCGGCTTAACAGGAAATTTCGAGGCCGAAGTGCCTGAAAATACCCGAACCGTACATTTTCTCGCCAATCAGAATATGTCGGAATTCAAGGAGGATAAATTTCGTAACAAATCGGAGGCCGAGGTTATGGCTCTGCTGGAGGGCTCGTCGGGGCGTATGATCTATTGGGCACGTTTTACCTGCGATCCGGATAACGATAGTAAGATCGATGCTCAAATGGCCGACAAGGGAAATACGATAAAGATGATCCGCAACCATGCGCAGGTTTCCATCGACAATCCGATCAACGGGTGGATAGAGGTGACGGGTTTTGTAGCCTATAACACGAATGCCTTTGGTACGGTAGCTCCCTATCACCCGGAAAAGGGATTCGATTTCGAGTGGCCGGGCGAAGACGATCCGTTTGTCACACTTCCGCAGAATGATGCCAGGATGAGCGACATCACGGATGTGACCACGGCCACGAAACAGTATATCTTCGAAAGTGAAAACAGCGCAGATGATCCTGTCAGTATCATCATTCGCGGACATGTTCCGGGTGAGTCCACGGAAAAATATTATCGGGTGATGCTGATTGACGAAAAAGGCGATCAGATTCTCATACGCCGTAACCATCATTACAAGTTGAATATCAAGGGAGCCCTTTCTTTTGGACAGGAAAACTTCGCCGCTGCATTGACAGCAGCGGCCACGAACAACGTCTGGATCTCCATTTCCGACGAGGTGAACGAGGTAGAGGATCAGAATTACATTCTCACGGTTGAAAAGACCGGCTATGTGATAGATGGAGACGCTACGGGCGGAACCGGAAACTACACACTTTCTTATACTGTTAAAGGTAAAAACGGAACGACGATAACAAAAGACGATAAGGCAGATGTCTCGTGGATAGATAACCTCGTGGCTAGACAAAATATAGACAATAGTTTTGAGATTGAAGACGGGATTGGTAAGGGCAGTATCGTCATCTCTCTGCTTCCTTTGGGAAATAACGAGAAGCTGGAAGGTACATTGCTTGTAAAGAAAGGACGTCTGCAACGCAAAATTAAAGTGATCACAGTGAAGAGACAGGCGTTCACTCCTTCATGGGTAGGCACGCAGGTGTACGGAAAAATAAACGAGAATAATCCAACCGAAGACCGTTCGCACGTAACGGTGATGTTTACCATTCCCGAAACATGTCCTGACGAGCTGTTCCCGATGAAAGTGTACCTATCGGCCAACGAATTGGATATACGTTACGAGGCAGGTATGGCATTGCCCGTGGTCCGTAATGGCGACAAGGAGTGGTACAGTAGTGGAGACATCAAAACGGAACCGGACTATAAATTTCTATATACGGTCGAACAGGCCGGTGTGCAACGGGTTTATTTCGAGAATATCCTGTCACAGGCTGCCGGATATAAAGGGACGCTCTATATTGAGGCCGAACACTTCGAAACCATGACTCGGGAATTTACGTTCTCTGACACCCGTAAGTCCATCACGGTAACGGGACTGAAAGCGTATAGCGCCGATCCTACCCAAAATCCGGATGGATATGCAGATGACGAGTATGTGTTATACCGCCTGGTGCCGCAGAAGGTCAATGCTAAGGTGCAGTTTGATCTGCAACTCATGCAGAAACAAGGCGATGAAGTGGAAGATGACCAAAGAGGAACACCGTTCAATGCCGGAGAGAAAGATGAGTTCTTGCTATATTCACAGTATTTGTCGGATTATAAAGATCCGTCGGAAGCCGATATTGTGTCGTTTGACTGTAATTTCTATACTGACGAGGCAGATACGTGGTGGAGAAAGAACAATCCGGCAGGCGGTCGTATGTTGATGTTCAAACCGATAAAGCCCGGCAGTCCGACGGAAACCGGCAAATATTCGATTTATATGTACACGAACCGGGCAAAAAGCGCGGAAGTGGTCAGGATTGCCTCGAACCAACCCGGTAATGAGGCGGTACTGGCGGCAGATGCCGGTGATATGGGTATATATGCCGGTAATTCATACCGAAGCGTTACGTTTGAGCTGGCCAATTACAATCCGTTCCGTTTCGGGGCACGTGTAAAATATGCCGGTGAGGATTGGAAAGGGAAAGATGACGAACCGGATAGGTCCGCTGCAGCGGCAGATATTCCTGAAGTGGTAACCCCTTTGGTATGGACTTATCAACCCGAACAGGAGGTGGATATTGCCATTGACGTGACCAGTTTTTGCGGATCGGACGGAAACTCGGTAGATCCGTTCGGCAATGAGTTCGAAATTTATATCGATGCGCCCATGCTGAAGATTGATGAAAACCGCTTGGCGGCAAACAAATTGAATGGAACGAAACTAAAGGCCGATCCTGCGGTTCCGGGACGTTTCATTTATACAGTGGAGGCTGACAGGGAGGCCGAACGTAACTATGGTACAAATGCAATCGAAAACATAGACAATACAACGACTATTTCATTAAACCAAAACTGTGAGCGTATAACCTTGCCGTTTATCACAAATAGCATTGTTAGTGCGGGCGACATCACGATTTCCTCCATCGAGAAACAAGTAGTGTATTATAGTAAGACTTTCCGGGTAACCAACCGGTCGATTACGGGAACGCTCCGTTATGCAGCCGCTGACGGTGTAAAGGATGTGCCTGTCGGTGCGTTCGTCTCTTTCGAGCGTGTCGGCAACAACAGTCGTATCGGTTCGGTTACCGTTACGGCTGACGGCCGATATGAATTGCGCCTGCGTAGGGAGTACGAGTTCAACTGGTATTCCGACAAAATCGAGTTGCATTACGAGGATACTGCCGGAAACGTTTATCACAAAATCTACGATAATTTGGCTGAGCTGTTCGCAAAGCCGGATATTGAACTTCAAGCGGCTACCGGTAACTGATATTTTGAATGATACAATCGGAAACTCCGAACGTGGAAGCGTCCGGAGTTTTTCATAAATCATAATACCAAGCGACATGAAAATTCTGAATCTAACCCTTTGGGCGTGTATCTTCTGTATCGGGCTTATGTCCTTCGCTCAGGCGCAACGAACGACGGAGGAGTTTCGGTTACCCGAGGTACCTGTTCTTCTGACGGATCCCGCAGAACGGGCTGCTTATCTGTCCGTGCATTACTGGGATTATTTCAATTTTGCTGACACCACCTTAATTTCCCGGCCTGAAATCACGGAACAGGCATTTGTCGATTTTATCAGTATTCTTCCCTACACGGCAAAAGTACAGGTTGCCGTCGACACGCTTTTCCGGCGTGCTATGGTGAAAAAAGAGATGTTGTACCATTTCATATCCTTGGCGGACAAGTATCTTTACGAACCCAACTCGCCTATGTACAACGAGGAGCTGCATATCCTGGTACTGCGTTCACTGCTCGGGAATCCCGGCTTGGATGATTGGGATAAAGAACGTCCCCGTTACCTCTTGGAAATGGCCCAGAAAAATCGTCCGCGTGATTTGGCTGCCGATTTTACCAACCGCACCCGCGACGGTGCCATGAACCGCCTTTCGGGTATAAAAGCCGATTATGTTGTGCTTTATTTCAATGATCCCGATTGCACGGACTGTCAACGTGTGAAGGAGGCGCTTCTCTCCTTACCGGTTATGAATGAATTTATGAAGGCCGGACGGTTATGCCTGCTATCCGTGTGTGTGGAGGGTAAAACGCCGGCCTGGGAAAAAGCGATCTTTCCCGCCCGTTGGATCGATGGTTATGACGAGGGAAAACGGCTTACCCGTGAACAGGTATATGATCTCAAGGCAATGCCCACCCTCTACCTGCTCGATAGCGGGAAACGGGTAATACTCAAGGATGCCTCGGCAGAAAAAATCGAGGCATGGCTCGCTGAACAATAGCCGAAAGAGAGCGGCGTGGGGAGTACAAGCTATTTTTTCAAAAAAAAATCATTTTTCTGTTATACTTTTTTTCTTTTTCGGATTTAATATATAAAAATAACAAAAATCTGAAAAAGCATGAAGCGTCGTGGATATGATATCGGTAGGGTTGTCGATCTGATATTCGAATATTGGTTGGGGCGGATGAAAGATTCGGAGCTCGAGGAATACAGGCATATGAAAGAAACGACAGGGTTGGACAAGTATGCCCGGGAATTTGAGGACCGGGAGTGGATAAAGAATGCATTGGAAGAACCGGATATTTTTGAGACGGATAAAGCTTACCGGCGATTTTGGAGCATGACGGCCGGAAAACGGTCTATCGGCCGCCTTCGCTGGAGATGGGTGGCCTCGTTGCTGATTCCGTTGTTGGTCGGTGGAGGGGTCGGACTATTCGTTTGGTGGCAACCCGCTTCGATACCCTTGTCGGAAGAGATCGGAATTGTAAAACCGAAAGCGGTGGTGACCCTGGCCAATGGAGAAAAAATAAATTTGGGAGAAGAAGTGGCTCCTATAGCTGAAAAAGACGGTACCCGGATTCAGTACCACGACGGACAATTGGTTTATTCTTCCCAATCACAGACAGCAAAACCACAAGTCCTGTACAATGAATTGACCGTCCCGCGTGGAGGTGAGTATTCGCTGGTCTTGGGCGACGGTACCCGGGTTTGGCTGAATGCCGGTTCGAAGCTGAAATATCCGGTTCGTTTCAACGGTTCGCAACGGCGGGTGTTTTTATCGGGAGAGGCTTATTTCGCTGTTGAAAGAGATACAGCACATCCTTTCATTGTTTCCGGTTCATCCGGGGAGATCCGGGTCTTGGGTACAGAGTTCAATATCCGGGATTATGAAGATGAAGAACGGGTTGTGACTACCTTGGTGAAAGGAGCTGTCAGCTATACCGGCAAGAATTTGAAACAGGGGGAAATAGTTATGAAACCCGGAGAACAGGTCAGGGCCGGACGTCGGGGGGAGAAACCGGAATTATTGCAAGTGAATCCTAAAGAATTTATAAGCTGGAAGGACGGCATTTACTTCTTTAACAAAGAATCCCTGGAAGAAATGATGAAGACGGTCGGACGTAACTATGATGTGGAAGTTTTTTTCAATGGAGAAGCTTTAAAAAAATTACGCTTTTCAGGTCAACTGAAAAAATATGAACGGGTAGAAGAATTCCTGCAATTTATAGAAACCGGCGGGGATGTTACCTTTATTGTGAAAGACAGAACTATTACTGTAAATCCGAAATAAAACGATACGACAATTGTAGCAGCAATTGCCGTATCACACTGAAAAATTATTGGATAATTAAACAAATCAAAGTTATGAAAAAAAAATGGTATTACAAACCGGGGCTTTCCTGGGAACGACGAAAAAAATTTTTGTTGGTATTTCTACTGAATGTCTTCCTGTTTTTTGGGGTACAAGCCCAGACACACCGGGTCACTCTGAATGTGAAAGAAACCTCTTTGGAACAGGTGATTAAAGAATTGGAAAAACAGACCGGATTACAATTTTTTTATAGTCAGGATAAAATCGAAAAGATTACCGGTTTATCGTTACAAGCTAAACAAGAAGATTTTAAAACGATTTTGGACCGGTTGTTGAAACACACCCCCCTTACTTTTACGGTAATGGATAATGTGGTAGTCATTAAAGACCGGGAAAAAACGGTTTCACCGCTTCAGTCGGCTATTCGGGAGATAAAAGGAGTGGTGACGGATGTGCTGGGAAACACCTTGCCGGGGGTGACTGTCCGGATCAAAGGGACGACCTTGGGCGGGATAACCGATACCGAAGGTGCCTTTCAGCTCAGTCTTCCTGAGGGAGAAGCAGTTTTACAGTTTTCTTTTGTGGGTATGAAACCTTTGGAGGTCGTCCTCGGGAATCAGGAATTCTTACGGGTGAAACTCGAAGAAGAAAAGGTGGAAATGGACGAAGTGGTCGTAACCGGGTATTTCGAACGTAAAAAAGACAGCTATACCGGTTCGGCTACCACCTTTTCGGGAGAACAGCTGAAACAAGTGTCGACCGGAAATATTCTCAATACACTTTCCATGGTCGATCCGTCTTTTAAGTTGATGGAAAATCTGGATGCCGGTAGTAATCCCAATTATGTGCCGGAATTTACCATCCATGGTGGTGGGAATTTACAGAGTGAATATGAAAATTCGCCCAATATGCCCACTTTTATTTTAGATGGTTTTGAAGTGAGTTCTGAAAAGATTTTCGATTTGGATCCGAACCGGGTGGCGAGTATTACGATTCTGAAAGATGCAGCTGCGACTGCTATCTACGGTTCGCGTGCTGCCAATGGAGTGGTGGTCGTGGAAACGAAAGCGCCGGTGATGGGAAAAATGAGAGTTTCCTATAATTTTTCAGGTGATTTTGAAATCGCCGACCTGAGCGATTATAATCTGATGAATGCTGCCGAAAAGGTGGAATACGAACGGTTGGCCGGATTATATTCCCATCCGAATATCCAGATCGGAGATGATTATATGGATGGATATAACGAACGGCTGGCTTTGGTGAAAAGGGGTATCGATACCGATTGGATCACCAAGCCCGTAAAAGATGTCGGCTTTAGCCATAAACATTCCCTGTTTTTGGAAGGTGGCGATACAAAACTTCGGTATGGACTGACAGTGAATTACCAGAATAAGAACGGAGTGATGCGTGGTTCCGGACGGGATAATCTGGGGGTCGGCGTACAATTGCAGTATCGTTATAAGACGTTGAAATTCATGAATGACCTGACCTATTCTCATATGAAAATGACCGATTCTCCTTATGGTGATTTCTCCGAATATACCTGGCTGAATCCTTATTATTATCCGTATGATGAAAATGGCAATGTAAAACAGGTATTATATACGTTCGCCGATGAGTCTCAGGCGCTGAATCCGATGTATAATGCGACATTAGGCACAAAATCGGAAAAGGCTTATGACGATTTTATCAATAATTTTTCTTTGGAATGGGATATTGTCGAAGGGCTGAAATTGAAATCCAAAATCTCACTCAATAAGAAAAATATGACTTCAGATAATTTTAAACCTTCGGAGCATACCGATTTTTATAAAGAAGAGGTCTACAAAGGAAGTTATACTAAAACGGTTTCCGATTATTTTTCTTATGATGCCAGTGTTACTTTAGCTTTTACGAAAAGGCTGGATAAACATCAATTGAATGCGGTTGCAGTCTGGAATGTCAAACAGTCGAAAACCGATCGGTTCGAAACGACGGCTTATAATTTCCCTAATAGTAATATGGATCATATCGGAATGGGTATTCAGTATGGAGATGGTGATCAACCTACCGGAGATTATGAGATTACCCGTCTGATGGGCGTGGTCGCCAACTTTAATTATGGCTTCGACGATCGTTATTTATTAGATTTTTCTGTACGTAGTGACGGTTCGTCTATGTTCGGTGCAGACAAACGCTGGGGAACTTTCGGTTCGGTTGGTGTGGGATGGAATATACATAACGAGGCTTGGTTCAAGGGAAATATTCTCATCAGTCAACTTAAAATCAGAGGTTCCTGGGGAACCACCGGAGGGCAGAATTTTTATCCCTATCAGGCGATGATGATGTTTACCTATAAAGACAATATGCTGGATGTAAAAGACGAGAATAAGATTTTGTCGGGACAGGGGTATGACGGATATATCGGAGCACTTTTGAAAGCTTATGGAAATCGGGATCTGAAATGGCAGAAAACAGAAAAACTGAATATCGGTGTCGATTTTACCTTACTGGACAATCGACTGAGGGGATATTTCAACTATTATAAAGAGACGTCTAAATCGGTATTGACCGATGTATTGGTGGCTCCTTCATTGGGTTTCAGTTCATATAAAGATAATTTGGGACAGGTAGAAAACAAAGGGATCGAGCTTAATCTGAAAGGAACGATCATTCGTAATGTAAACAAGGGATTACAGTGGGATGTTTTTGTCAGTTTAGTCCGGAACCGGAACCGATTGTTAAAGTTAAGCGATGCCTTGGTGGCTTGGAATAAAAATCAGGATGAAGCTACTGTAGATAAAGAGAATAAACGTCCTGTCGTCCGTTATCAGGAAGGACAATCTATTCATACCATTTGGGCAAATGAATCTCTGGGAATCAATCCGGTAACCGGTGATGAAGTGTTTCTGGACCTGAATGGCCGGAAAGTTGATCGGTGGAGTACGGATAATTATAAACCTTTGGGATGTGAAGATCCGGAGTTCGAGGGAAATTTCGGGACGATGTTACGATATAAAGGGTTTATGCTGAACGCTTATTTTAAATATAGTTACGGTGGAGATATCTACAATAAGACCTTGGTAGATAAAGTGGAAAATGTCGATCCGCTTAAAAATGCAGACAGGCGGGTGTTGTACGATCGTTGGAAAAATGTCGGTGATATAGCCAAATATAAAGCAATTACGAATACTACTGCGACGATGCCCACTTCCCGTTTTATCGAACAACAGAATTATATTACGTTATCTTCACTGAATCTGTCGTATGAATTCAATTGGAAAGGGTTGGAACAATTGGGAATCGAACGTTTGAAATTATCGGCGATCGGAAACGATGTATTCCGGGTTTCTTCGGTGAAAATGGAACGGGGAATTAATTATCCGTTTGCCCGAACCTTCTCTTTGGCAGCTCAAATAACATTTTAAACAGTATGAGTATGAAAGCAAATCGAATTATAATAGCATTGGTGATGCTGATGGCAGGGATGTCGTCGTGTCAGGATTGGTTTGATGTATCTCCGAAAGCCGATGTCAAGGCAGAAGATATGTTTGAAGCGGAGAGTGGGTTCCGGGATATTTTGACCGGAGTATATGGGTTGATGATTCATGAAAACCTTTATGGAAGGCAGCTGACTTTCGGATATACGGATGTTTTGGCTCAGTATTATAATCAGATTACCACTCAGGAACACGAGTATATTAAAACAGTAGATTTTAAATACAATGAACCGGTAGATAAGGCTGTGATTGAAAAAATCTGGTCGACACAATATAAAGCGATCGCTAACCTGAACACACTATTGGCCTATATCGATAAAAAACAGGAGGTTTTCAGTTCGGATGCCATCTATCGGATTTATAAAGGAGAAGCTTTGGCTTTGCGTGCTTTCCTGCATTTCGATTTATTACGTTTGTACGGTCCTTCACCGGCAGTCGGGAAGGAGCATAAAGCTATTCCTTATATGGAAGAGTTTACCAATATCGCTTCCCGCCGGTTGACCGTAAATCAGGTATTGGAGAAGGTAGCCGCCGATTTGAATAAGGCACGTGAATTGATGCGTGAAGTAGATTCCTACGGCCCGAATTATGCGGATTTGGAAGAAACGTATGCGCAGGATAAACGCCTGAAAAACCGTCGTTTCCATTTGAATTATTATGCTGCGACAGCTTTGTTAGCCCGGGTACAGCTTTATGCAGGCAATACGACGGAGGCATTGGCGGCTGCCCGTGAAATTATCGGTACGGCCGAAACTCTTCCGGTAGCACCGTTCGAACTGGTAACCGAGGTTACTTCGGCCGATCGCTTATTCCAGAATGAACTTTTGTTCGGATTAGAAATGAAACAAATGAAGGTGGTGATCAGTGACTATTTCGGTGAAGCTGCCTCGAAAGCCAATTTAAATAACAATACACATATGCTGGCTTTTTCAGTTTCCGCTCAGAATAATTTGTTCGCCCCTCAAAATCCGGCCGATGACGATTACCGTTTAAAAATTTGGTTTAAGGAAACGAGTAGTAATGTGGCCAATATGTCGAATAAATTCGAAGGAGTGGAGATGATGCCTTTGATCCGGATTTCCGAGTTGTATTATATTGCTGCCGAATGTCTGGGAGGTAAGGAAGGCTTGGCCTACCTGAATAAAATCCGGGCTTACCGGGGATTGAAAGCATTGACAGACGATTCGACTCTGCAAAATGAAATTTATAAAGAGTATTGCAAGGAATTTCTGAATGAAGGCCAGATGTTTTACTATTATAAACGAAAATATTTGAGCCAGTTGGGTGTTTTCAAATCCAAAGCGATCGATCCCGAAGCGGTATACATGCTTCCGCTGCCTGTCGATGAACAAGATTATGGAAATAAAAACTAGGAGGTATAATTATGAAAAAGATATATTTACTGTGGATTCCGGTGTTGTGTTTGTTGTGGAGATGTAACGAAAACGATCATATGACCTGGAAATCGAAAGGAGGGGTCTATTTTGAAGATTATTCTCAAGAAGCCGATAGTTTGCAATATTCGTTTCGGATCACCGGTTTGGAACGGGATACACTCCAATTGACCGTAAAATTGCAAGGGGCCTTACTCGATCGGCCGATGAATTTCCGGGTGGTTACGGAAGAAGGATCGACCGCTCAGGCAGGGGTACATTATGAGGCTTTGAAAGACAATTATATTTTCCCGGCACATCAGCCGGCGACAGTGTTACCGGTTGTTATCCTGAAGAAAGGAGAAGAATTGGATCATAAAACCGTCTTGTTGAAATTGAGGTTAGAGACGACTACCGATCTGGATGTGGCTTTACCCGAAAAATGTTATGTCCGTCTTTTGGTGACCAATCAGTTGCTGAAACCGGCATACTGGGATGTATCGCCTCTGCCTATTTATTTCGGGGCTTATTCACAAGTCAAACACTTGAAATGCATCGAGATTATGGGACATGATTTCCCTTTGACACAAGGGGAATTGGTGAATTATGGAGGGGTACAGGCTTATACCTATTGGATGCGGGCCGGACGGGCAGTGTGTAATTACTATGCTTCCCATATCGAATATGATGAAAAAGGTAATTTGATCACGACTTGGGAGCCTTTGTAAAATAGTATAATTATGAATAAACTGAACATGAAAACAATATATTATATCGGAATAACAATATTAGCGTTATGGCTGGGAAGCTGTGCCCAGGACGATACGGTAAATTCTTTTAAAGATTTGAATGAAGTGACTTTTAACGGTTTGAAGGAGAAATATTCCGTCATGCTCTATGATTATCTGAATATTCCTTTATCGTTAACGACAAGCCAGAACGATGATTCGCATTTGTCCTATGTTTGGTATTTAAGTACCGATACAACCCGGAAAGTGGCGGATACACTCAGTAAATCGAAAGACTTGAATGTTTTGATCGATCCTTCACATGCCGTACCCGGAGAAAATTATACGCTGACTTTGAAGGTTACGGATGAAACAACCGGGGTATATTACCGTCAGGAAATGAAATTGGAAGTAATGACACAATTTACGAAAGGAACGGTTCTTTTGTGTGAGGAAAACGGAGAGGCGGAATTGAATTTTTTAAATTCGGATCATTCTTTGATCGAGAATATTTATTCCCGGGCGAATGGTGGAAAACGGGTGGGCAGGAATCCGTTGCGGATATTTTCGGTTAATCCTTTGCCTGCTCAGCCTAGCCTGAAATTTGAAGCGATTATGTGCGAGGATGAAAATGGCGGAATGTTGGCCAGTCCGGTCTCTTTCGAGGGATTAAAACCGCTTCGGAAGGGATTCGCCGTTGATTTTGAAGAGACTGTTCTGAAGCCTGAACTCTATTTTAAAGGGATGCTTATAGATTATATCATTATTAACCGTCAGGTTTGCCGTAGAGCAGTCAATATGCTTCTGCCCGAATGGGAAACTCCGTTGGTGGCAACTCAGGGTGTTGGAAATTACGAAGTTGCCCCTTTTGTGATGGATGCGACAGGTGCTCCGATTTTTTATGACACGAAAAACAAAAGATTATTGTGGCACTATATGTGGAACTGGGGAGGATTACACCAATTGAGTAGTCCGGAGGCCGATATCTCGCAGTTCGATTGTGACCATATCGGTGAACATATGGAAATGTTGTGTTGTGGTAATCAATCCGAACAGGGGAATTATTGGATGTTGATGAAAGATACTTCGACCGGAAAACTTTACATTTATAAATACAAATTCGTCGATCAAAAGTTTACCTCTGTTTTACGTAAAGAGATCGGTGCCGGGATTGCCCCGCATCTTGCTGAGGCAATTGCTTTTGCTGCGAACGATGATTTCCCGGATGTGTTGATGTATGCAACCGGCAGTCGGATTTATTCGTTGTCTTTGAATTTATTCACTTCTTCATCTACTGAAGTTTTGGAAGCTCCTCAGGTCGATTTGACCTCGCGGAATATGGAAATTACCGGATTTAAGTTTGTAACGATCAGCCAGGAAACAGAAATGGCTGGTGAAACCCGTCAGTCTGCACAATTACGGATTTGTATACGGGATAATAATCAGACCGGTTTAAAAGGAGGGGTTATTTTCTATGAGGTGAGCTCACAAGGGGGAATCCATGCGGATTATTTGTTCGATAAGACCGGATTCTGTGATACGGTGGTCGATATCGATGAAAAGTATAGTTAATGTTAATAGGGATAGAGGTCCCGGAGAGACGTCAAGTGTCTTTTCGGGACTGACCGATCACCCGATTTGCTGATGGCTGATCGGCAAATTTTCGGTATTGATAAAATATTTCGGTCAGGGAATCGGTCGTGAGGATGGGATAGGCATCGATTGGCAGGACCTGCTGATTAGGTTTTAGGTGTAATAACGATTTATTTATGAGTAAATTATTTTTATTGGTGGTTACTATGAGTTGGAGTATAATTGCTTCAGCACAGGGAATCGATTTTTTTCACGGTAGCTACGAGGAAGCCTTGAAAAAAGCCCGATCCGAGAATAAGGGAATTTTTGTAGATGTGTATACTTCCTGGTGTGGACCTTGTAAAAAGATGGCCAGGGAGGTTTTCACCCAGGCCGGGGTCGGTGATTATTTCAATACGCATTTTGTTTGTCTGAAACTGGATGCAGAAAAAGATAAGGAGCATCCCTTTTTTCAGCATTTTAAGGCGACAGCTTTTCCTGCTTTTTTTTGGCTGAACGGCGAAGGTGAAATTTGGGATATGCATGTCGGATATGCCGAACCTCAGGAGTTTTTGAAGTTGGCTGCTGCTGCCGCACAATCGGACTTGAATAAGCAGTTGGACGAAGGACGTCGACGCTGGGAAAGCGGAGAACGTACTCCTGACCTGATCCGTGATTATGTGTTGGGGGTATTGAGTAAAGTGGAACCCGATCGGGTTGAACCGATGATGTGGGAATATTTGGAAGGTTTATCGTCCGAACTATTGGAAACAGAAGAAAATTACCGTTTTTTAAAACGTTTTATGCAGAGAGCGGAAGACAATCTGGCTTTTCGTACTTTGTTGAATAAGGCAGAAATTTATCAAAAATACGAAAAGGGATATGATTTCTGGATCAATATGTATCGGATGGTAGTACGTTGTGGAATCGTTCAGCGCGAAGAACCGGAGGCGTATCAGGCTTATCTTCGGTTTTTGAAAGAACTGAACCTGCCTTTGGCCGGGATGTATCTCGAAATATTGAATATGGAATATACTTTGTTTGAAAAAGATTTTCAAAAAGGTATTCCGGAAGCGATGAAACTGATCGGAAAATATAAGGAAAAACATCCTTATCTGGCCGGTCAATTTTTTTATACGTTGATTATTGCCGGTTTCTTTCAGGAAGAACAAGTCGGTATGGAACTGGCTGACCAGGTCGTCGATATGGCCTATCAGGCATTGAAAACTATACCTTCGAAAGAAAATTTATTGTATCTGTCTGTGGCATATGCCCGGAAAGGAGATTATAAAAAGGCATTCGAACTGATGGCCGGTGAACCTTTCTTTCCGTCACCTGTACTTTCGAATGCATTGTATAAATACCTGAATTTACCCGTATTCAACCGGGATTATATAAAATAAATTTAAAACAGTAACAACGGTAATAACCGCTTTATCCGTTGTTACTGTTTTATCCATTTCAACCGGTCGGACCATTATTTGATTACCAGCATATCCTTCATCTTTTCTTTGGGAATGGAAATGATGGTGTGGCCACAAGAGTAAGGACCGAGGATATATTGGGCATAAGTAAAATCGACCGTGTGGAGGGTAAGGTTGATGCAGGTGACATTATCCACTGTCGGAGCTTCGAAAGTGAAGCATTTGTCCGGATCTTTCAGATTAGCCTTTAAAAGGGCATTGATATCTGCTGCTTTGTCTAGGTTGAGGATATCTTTATTGGTTAAGAATTTCTGTGTCTTCACATCGTAATTTATAGCATAAAAATTGGTCATCCCATGGGCTCCTCCCAGCATTTCGTACGATAATACCCGGACACTGATGTAATTTTGGTCTGCCAGGAACACCGAATCTTCAATGATCAGTTCGTAGGGAGCTACTTGCTTGAAACCTGCAGAATCTAAACGGGCAATGTTCTCTTTAGCTTGTTCGATAAAGGCTGCATGAATACCGTTGATCAGCCCGTTGACCTCGTCGTTGAATTTGACACAGCTTTTTTCAGTTTCAGCATCTGTAGTCGAGAAGGCAGGACGGTCGATTTTGATGTCCCATTGTCCGGTCTTGTCGGTCAGATGGATTTGTTTAACATCCAGCTTAATCTCTTTTTTACAAGCCCCTAAAGCAAGGACTGCAAATACCAGGGTAAAAAGTTTTGTTTTCATCATTCTGTTTTTTGAAAATTAAAATTGCAATTTACGGTATATCGTAAATCGAATTTGCAAAGTTAACTTTTAACAGATGATTTCCTATTTTTTTATAAAAAATATAATCGAAAAATTCAAAACCCGATATGCCGGCGAAAATTGGATCAAATCACTTTTTTCTTCGGAGTCGTGGCAATAAAATCTTTGAGATAAAACGGTTCGAAGTAGGCGACATCGACAAATTCTTGCCGGCCGAACAGCTCCTCTGCAAGGGGGATCATGTGCCGGGCAGAGGTTTCTACTTGTCCCATGAAATGAGCATTAGGAGCGGTAAGGAGCATCCTGACTTTGTCGCTGCCATTTCCGAAAAAATAAATTTTATGTCCGGCCAATAAATCGGCAAACGAATTTTCGTCGACGATTTCTGCTTTGGTATCGATGACCTTTTGGTTGTTACGGTCGAAAAAAGCGGTATAGACTTCCATCCGGCGGGCGTCGATCATCGGGCAATACAGCGCTTCTTCCCGTATCCGTTCCGATACCGATAAGGCCAGTGCTTGTAAGGTCGGTACGGCGATCAGAGGTTTACCTGCTCCGAAACATACTCCTTTCGCCATAGATACTCCGATGCGTAATCCGGTATACGACCCCGGGCCCATACTGATCGCAACGGCATCCAGACAATGGGCATCCATGTGATTGTCTTTTAGGATTTCGTCGATGTAGGTGCCTAATAAAACCGAGTGGTTCAATCCCTCGTTATTTTCTTTCAAGGCAATCATTTTTCCGTCCCGGGCTAAGGCTACCGAGCAGACAGAAGTAGAGGTATCTATATTTAAAATCAAAGCCATAATTAAAGTCGAATGTTTAAAGTCAAGAGCTAAAGATTATTTCCGGATAATTTGAATCTCCCCGCCCATTCCCAGTTTGATAATACTCGAGGGAGCTGCCGGGTTATGATCGTTGCGGCGATAATCTACGATATAGTCTACTGCATTTTTGATCTCCTCACTGATTTCCCCGAAAAAATGAGGGGAGGGTTCGCCGCTGATATTGGCCGAAGTCGAAACGATGGGTTTATTATAACGGAAAATTAAAGATCGGGTAAATTCTTCCCGCGTAATCCGGATACCGATCGTACCGTCTTCTGCGATCAGATTGGGTGCCAAACGTTTAGCACCCGGATAGATGATAGTTGTCGGTTTGTCGGCCACTTCGATCAAATCGAGGGCTATATCCGGGACGTCGGCATAGGAAGCTATTTTCCCTGCATCGTCCAACAATACAAGCATCGATTTGTTGTCGGCCCGTTTTTTGATGTCATAAATCCGTTTGACAGCTTCCGGATTAGTGGCGTCACAACCCAATCCCCAGATCGTATCGGTCGGATAAAGAATTACACCTCCGTTTTTCAGGATTCCCAGCGTTTTCCGGATTTCCTCTTTGAGTTTATCGTTCATATAATATAGATTTCAAAGGGCGAAAATACGAAGTTTTTCTTTACCTTAATCACCTTTTGGCTTTTTGTTTTATGATTTACGATGATAACCTTGCACACTTGATATGGCAGAGAAAATCGTAAATCATAAATCATTAGACATTCCGGTTTAGACCAGATGGCCGATGAGTTCTTCCCGTTCGCCATATAACAGGTCGGCCATCGGGATCTCGATCAGCGTATAACATCCGGGTTGTTGCCGCATCGAAGCCCGGGCTGAAGATACCATAATTTGAGCGGTCAGGGCCGGATTATTGATCCGCATGTTAAACTCGAACCATTGGTTTTGTGTTTTTCCCGACACGCCTTTCCGGGTAAGGTTGACGCCATGGCCCATATCCAGTAAGTCGTCTACTTTTTCAACCTGCAAGACATGGGTCTCATCATTTATGAAATAAGGATCGTTTTTGATCTGCTGTGCAACTTCACCGAAGAGATATCCTTCCTGAAGTTCGATATATACCATTCTGCGGTGAATCCCGGTTCCCGTGGGGATAGTCATAGACAGGGCGGCCTTTACTCCCTCGATCGCTTTGACGGCTACCGTATGGCCCATACTCATGCCGGGGCCGAAGTTTGTATAAGTCAAACCTTTCGGAGCACAGGCTTCCAATAGTGCACGTATTACAGAATCTGTTCCCGGGTCCCAACCGGCCGACATAATGGAAACAGCCTGATGTTTACGGGCTACCTCTCCCAAAGTGCGGTGTAAATCGACGGTTTGAGTGTGTATGTCGAAACTGTCTACCGTATTGATACCTAGCCGGAGGGCTTCGGTTGCATAGTGTTCCACGCTGCGGGTCGGGTTACATAAAATAGCTACCTGAACCCCTTCCAAATCCTGCAGATGGCTTACTACTTTGTATTTGTCCAATTCTGCCGGTACATCGGCGGCATTCCGGCGCACAACACCCACGATCTCGAAATCGGGAGCAACTTGAAGAGCTTCTATTACATATCTCCCGATATTGCCGTATCCGATAACGGCTGCTTTAATTTTCTCCATATATTTCTAATCTTAATAATCTGAATCTGTTTTATATCTCTTATACCGGCACGTCGAATTCCCGTAATGCACTGTTCAACGAGGTTTTCAGGTCGGTAGATGCTTTTCTTTTTCCGATGATCAGCGCACAAGGCACTTCGTATTCGCCGGCAGGAAATTGTTTTTTTCGGGAACCGGGGATCACGACGGACCGGGCCGGCACATAACCCTGGTATTCTATCGGTTCATTTCCCGTGACGTCGATGATCCTGGTCGAGGCGGTGATTACCGTATTCGCACCCAGCACGACTTCTTCTTCCAGATGGGCACCTTCCACAATAATACAACGCGAACCGATGAAGCAGTTGTCCTCGATAATGACCGGTGCAGCTTGTACCGGTTCCAATACTCCTCCGATTCCGACTCCTCCGCTGAGATGTACATTTTTCCCGATCTGGGCACACGAACCGACAGTCGCCCAGGTGTCTACCATCGTTCCCGAATCGACATAAGCACCGATATTGACATAGGAAGGCATCATCACCACTCCCGGGGCGACATAGGCTCCATAGCGGGCGGCAGCCGGAGGAACTACCCGTACTCCTAATTCTGCATAATCTTGTTTGAGCCGGATCTTATCGTGATACTCGAATGGTCCCGTGGTCATGGTCGACATGGGTTGGGTTGGAAAATATAAGATAACCGCTTTTTTTACCCATTCGTTCACTTGCCAACCTTCGTCGGTTGGAGTAGCCGTGCGCAATTTCCCTTTGTCCAGTAACCCGATTACCTGATCGATAGCCGACCGGGTCTCTTCTTTCTTCAATAATTCCCGGTTCTCCCAGGCTGCTTCAATGATTTTTCTGATTGCTGTATACATTTCTAACTCGTTTTTTGTCGGACGAAAGTGCCTATGCCCAGGATGTCTCTGGAATTGCAAATTTCGCAATAATTTGTTGTACGACAAAAACTGTTCCCCGGATTGTTAATCGTCTAACCGATTTTTCCCGCGATGTGTAGAATAAAACATAGATCAATAAAAAAATATATATACCTTTGTTCCCTCACCGTATGCGTGTCGTAAAAGTTTAATTATTTAATGTGCTATGCTGAAAAAGATTCCTCATACTTATACGATTATTTTTTCGATTATTCTGCTTTGTGCCGTCTTGTCCTGGATTATTCCGGCGGGAGAGTATAGTCGCCATACCGTCGAGGTCAACGGAACGACCCGGTCGGTGATTGTCGATAATTCTTATCATGCGGTGGAATCGGTTCCACAGACCTGGCAGGTATTTTCCGCTTTGTTGCAAGGATTTGAGAAGCAGGCCGGAATCATAGCCTTTTTACTGATTATCGGCGGGGCTTTTCAGATTATGAACAATAGCCGGGCGATCGATGTCGGGATTTTTTCTTTTTTGCGTTTTACGCAGGGATTGGAACGGCATCGTTTTATGAAGCGGATCGGGGTGAACAATCTGGTGATCGCTATGATTATCTTCTTGTTCAGTATGTTCGGGGCTGTTTTCGGTATGAGCGAAGAAACGCTGGCTTTTGTGATTATCATTGTACCTTTGGCTATTTCGATGGGGTATGATTCGATTACCGGATTGTGTATGGTCTATGTTGCGGCCCACGTGGGATTTGCCGGAGCGATCCTGAATCCGTTTACCATCGGTATCGCTCAGGGACTTTCCGGTTTACCTTTGTTTTCCGGTTTTGAATACCGCTTGTTTTGCTGGTTTTTGCTCACCGTGATTTTAGTTGCCTGTGTGTTGATCTATGCGGCCCGGGTGAAACGCAATCCGACCCTTTCCCCGATGTATCGGGCCGACGAATATTGGCGGAATCGCCGTACCGAAAGTGGCGAAGAGGTTGCTTATACGATCCCGGTGGCTTCTTATATCGTGTATGGATTGATTCTCGTGTCTCTGATTATTTTTGCTGTCGTTTATCCGGTTACTACTTTTAGTTTGGGGAATGCTTCGGTCACTTTTTATGCTGTACCGGTCGGTACGGTTTTGTTCGCTTTGTTCGGATGGTTGGGGCTACGGAAATCTTTCCATTTTTTTATCCTTTCTATCCTGGCTTTTACGGTCATTTTTCTGGTGATCGGAGTGATGGGGCATGGTTGGTATCTGCCCGAAATTTCGGCGATTTTTCTGGCGATGGGAGTGTTGACGGGGTATGCTGCGGGCAAAGATACCGACAGCATCATCAAATTGTTTCTCGAAGGAGCTAAAGATATCTTATCGGCGGCTATTGTGGTCGGACTGGCCGGAGGTATCATCCAGATTTTGCAGGACGGGCGTATTATCGATCCTATATTATATGCCTTGGCTTCTCTGATGAACGAGGCCGGAAGAGTGGCTTCGGTTGGTGCGATGTATGTAATTCAGACGCTGATCAATATCATCATCCCTTCGGGATCGGCCAAAGCTGCTTTGACGATGCCGATTATGGCTCCCTTCTCGGATGTCATCGGTATTTCCCGGCAAGCTACAGTGATGGCTTTCCAGTTCGGTGATGGCTTTACCAATATGATCACGCCCACCTCCGCCGTATTGATCGGTGCTTTGGGAATCGCCCGCATTCCCTATGAGGTGTGGGTAAAATGGTTTGCCAAAATCCTCCTGTTGTTTGTCGTCCTGGGTTTTCTGTTACTGATACCCACAGTAGTCATGCAGTTGCCTGGGTTTTGAAAATCTTAAGCTTTAATGATGTATTTTTGTCTAAATAAATGCTGAAGTAAAAATGGAGAAATTTGCTGCAATAGATTTCGAGACAGCCAATTGGCAGCAGACCAGTGTTTGTTCGGTGGGGATCGTCGTGATGAACCGGGGGGTGATCGAAGACCGGTTTTACAGTCTGATTCATCCTGCACCGAATTTTTATTCCCGGCGTAATACAGCTATTCACGGTTTGAGTCGGGAGGATACCGAGGAAGCTCTGGCTTTTCCTACGGTATGGCGGGAAATTGCTCCGATGATTGAAGGGATACCTTTGGTGGCTCACAATAGCATGTTCGACGAGGGATGCCTGAAAGCTGTCTTTCGGCTTTACGAAATGGATTATCCCGGTTACTCCTTTTACTGTACCTACCGCCTTTCCCGGAAATTATTTAAAGGACTGGAAAATTATCAGTTGCATACCGTTTCTTCCTTTTGCGGATATGACCTGAAAAATCATCATCATGCCCTGGCCGATGCCGAGGCTGCAGCTGTCATTATGCAATCCATTTTGCAGCAATGTCCCGATTTATAGTAGAATTATTCAGTCGTACATTTGTACATTAATTAATAATTCGATAATTTATAACTTTGAAAAGGCATGGACAAAGCCCGATTTTTCTTTGGTTTCTTGAAGCCGTAAGTAACGTTCAGTCCCCATGCCTTTACACTGGCTTTTTCTATCACTGACGAACGGAGTGAGGAGTTCCGCCGGTCAGTGAAGGAAAGCCTTACCGGACCGTTCCAGACGAACCGGTCTGATGGTATAAAAACCGGAATCGGAATAGAAAGAAAAATAAACCTACGTTTATAAGTATAAATATTGTATATCACTGTCTTATTTTTTATGAAATGAGATTAGATGCTTTTCCTATATTGGTATATAGGATACGGTTCGGCAAAAACAATCAAGTAAGTTGGTTGTTTTGCTCTCACCTTTTTATATTTTTGTTTGCTAATTGATAATTATGACTGACGATAAGGTTCCTGCCGTCGGTTGAATCCATTACCTGGTCGGTGGATGGGAGCGGGGAATACGATTGAAAGAGTTGCATTGGCTTTAAGAAAGGCGAAAGGATTAGGGGGTAACAGAATAAAATATTCTAATCTTGTGTGACTGTTTTATAAACTTTCCCGTTTGTTTATACTGGGTTGACGAACGAATTCGTTTGTTTTTCGTTTTGCTATTGAATTGTGTTTTAATACTATCATTATGGTCGAGATAAAAAAAGGACATCCGTTGAAAGCAGTACTCTTCGATATGGACGGCGTATTATTCGATTCGATGAAGAATCATACGTTAGCTTGGTATAGAGCTTTGTCTTCCCGGGAGATCCCTTGTGAAAGAGATGAATTTTATCAATATGAGGGAGCTACGGCCGAATGGACGATTAATTTGATTTTTGAGCGGACCTATCATCGGCAAGCGACTAAGCAGGAGATTGAAGAACTGTATACCTTAAAAAGTAAATACTTTAATGAGCTGCCCGAGGCTAGGCCTATGCCGGGGGCCAAAGAGGTTTTGAAGATTGTCCGGGAGCACGGTTTATTGCCCGTTGTCGTTACCGGTTCCGGCCAACAATCGTTGTTGAAACGGTTGACCGAAGAATATGCCGGTTTTATCGATGCTTCGGCTTTGGTAACCGCTTTTGATGTCGGGCATGGTAAACCCCATCCGGAACCTTACCTGAAAGGCCTGGAAAAAGCACATGCTATGCCCGGCGAAGCTTTCATCGTAGAAAATGCACCTTTGGGGGTAAAAGCCGGTGTGGCGGCTGGAGTTTTCACTATTGCCGTGAATACAGGGCCTATTCCTGAAAAACAATTGCAAGAGGCCGGGGCCGACTTGATCTACCCGAATATGCCGGCTTTACAAAAGCATTTGCCGCAACTGCTGACCGAACGTCATAACCGGGCCTGAATTTTCCGGGTTGTAAATTTATCGTAAATCCAGAGAAATAGACTTGAACAGAGGCCTGTTGCCAGTATAACCACCCATATCCCGGAAGGATTGTATTTCTCCCACAATAAATGGGTTAATTCATGCCCCGATAACTGGAGTTGCCGGGCTACTTCTTCAAAATAAACATTGTTCGGGAGCTGATCCGGTGTTGTAAGCCTTTCTTTGCTACTGGTTTCCGTACCATAACTACTTTATCCGACATTTATAAGTGTAAATTGTATATAAGTGCCTGTATAAATATAGAAAATTGTGAAAAATTTCAAGCTGAACGTCTTAAAAGGATATTAAAAGAATAATATATTAAATTTGTCTTAAATGTTATAGGGTTGATGTTGAATTTCTTGTGGCTGTGGTTTTGCTTTCCTTAAGAAAAAAAATAAAAAAATATAACTTTTTGATTACACCAAAGTAGGGCTTGTTCGCTTTAGTTATAAAAGCAAAGAAATGTTACAGACCCCAGAAGAATATATAGCCCGGCTCATTTTCCTTCATTTTCAGGGAATCGCCGATGATAAGCAGGAACAGGAACTAACCGAATGGCGGAATCTTTCACCGAGACATGAGGAAATTTATATCCGGTTAAGCAAACAAGAGTATTGGGAGAATAACTTCCGGCGTTTTATCAAAAACGAGGAAGAGCATGTACAAAACTGGGAACGTTTGAACGGACGGTTGGCGGGGTACCGGCGGGTGTCACGGATAAAAAAGTGGAGTTATGCTGCTGTTGTATTATTATTGATAGGAATAGGAAGCGGATTATTTTATGATCCGGCTAGCGGGGTATTTTCCGGTCAACAGGGAATTGTGACGGGTGAAAATCTTCCCGGTGCGAAACGACATGCCATATTGACCCTGGGAGATGGGACTGAGATCGATTTGAAGGATGAAGTAGCCCGAATGAATTTAAGCAAACGGCAAGAGGCTCCGCATGTCGGAGAGGGGGCTTTATCTTACCGGAGTGTTACGGATAGCGTACAGTTGAGTGAATACCATACCCTGCAAGTGCCCAGAGGTGGAGAGTATGTATTGGTGTTGGCCGATGGTTCGGAAGTATTGCTGAATGCCGAGTCGAAACTTACCTTTCCGGTAGTTTTCCGGGAAAAAGAGAGAAGGGTATATTTGGAAGGAGAGGCTTATTTTAAAGTGAAGAAAAATCCGGCATGCCCGTTTTTTGTAGAAGTAAAACCCTTAGAGGTTGAAGTAACCGGAACAACTTTCGGAATCCGGGCTTATCCTGACGAAACGGATGTACTGACTACTTTGGAAACCGGAACAGTCCGGGTGAGAAACGGAGAGGCGGAAGTGAACCTGAGCCCTGACCGGCAAGCTATATTCGATCGGTCGACGACAACCTTAAGTGTCGGAGAGGTCGATACCGATTTGTTCCTTGCCTGGAAAGACGGGCGCATTATTTTTGACGATTGTCCCCTGGAAAAGATTTTGGCCGAAATAGGGCGTTGGTATGATCTGGATATATTCTATGCCCGCGAAGAGGTCCGTTCGTATCGGTTTTCTTTGAATATTAAAAGACACGAAACATTCGGGGAAGTCCTGAAATTGTTGGAAGCGGCCGGACAGTTCGGATTTGAAGTAAATGGAAATACAATTGTTGTAAGATAAAAAAGCAACGCTGCGAACGTTGCTTTTCAAACACACACTTTGCTACTGACAGAGTGTGAGAAAGTTAAATCCTAAATACAAAGTTATGAAGAAAATTTTAGAAGTTGTCGGGAGAAGACGTTTTTTATTTCTCCTTTTCTTGTTTTTCATGGCTCAGGCGCATCAAGCGGCCTGTGGTCAATCGAAAAGTTTGACATTTACTTTAAAAAATGCTTCTCTGAAAGAGGTGATCCATGAGCTCAAACGGTTGGGCGGGTACGATTTTGTGTACCGGGATGCCAATCTGGAAACTTTTGCCCGAAGGGATGTGAATTTTCAGCAAGCGACACTCGATCGGGTGATGGAAGATTGTCTGAAGGGGACGGGACTCGAATATGCTGTGAACGGACAAACCATTGTGATTAGAAAACAAAGGCCGGAATCACCGGGACAGGAAATGCGCAAAGTGAAAGGGAAGGTTACCGATGAACAGGGAGTGCCACTCCCCGGGGTGACGATTATGATCAAAGGAACTACTCTGGGGACAGCTACCGATGCGGAGGGTAAGTATCAACTGGATGTTCCGGTTTCGGGAAATGTGACCCTGGCATTTTCGTTCGTCGGAATGAAACCGCAGGAAGTAACAGTGGGCAATGCGGCGGTCGTCGATGTAAAACTCGAAAGTGATTCCGAGACCCTGGACGATGTCGTGGTCACCGGATATTTCAACAAATCGAAAGATAGTTTTACAGGAGCGGTGACTCAGGTTAAACGGGAAGAATTACGGAAATTCGGGAATGTAAATCTGATAGAAGCCCTGAAAATGGTAGATCCGGCTTTTAAGATCAAAGAAAACAATGAAATGGGATCCGACCCGAATACGCTTCCTGATTTTTTTGTACGTGGAGAAGGGAGCTTTATGGGAAACAGCAATGTTCCGACTTTTATCGTCGATGGGTACGAAGTGTCTTTACAGCGTGTCTTCGACATGGATATGGACCGGATCGAGAGTCTTACCATCCTGAAAGATGCTTCGGCAACCATTTTGTACGGATCGAGAGCGGCTAACGGTGTGGTGGTTATTGAAACCCGGCGCCCGGCAGACGGTAAGTTTTCCGTTGCCTATTCCAACCGTACTTCTCTGTCCGTAGCCGATCTGACGGACTATGATTTGATGGATGCCCGCGAAAAACTGGAATATGAACAAAAAGCCGGATTGTTCGACGAAACCTTGGCGAGTAAGGAATTATTGGAATATATCAAAACAAATGTATACCGGGGAGTACATACCGACTGGTTGGCTCAACCGGTGCGAAATGCCGTGTCCCATTCCCACTCCTTGTACCTGGAAGGTGGAAATAATGCCGTCGTTTATGGACTCGGAGCCAATTACAACCGGAATAACGGGGTTATGAAAAAATCTTTTCGTGAAGTTTTAGGGGTATCTTTCGATCTGACTTACCGGATTCGCGAAAAAATCAATATCCGTAATAGTTTCGAATATTCTCAGACCAAAATACAAAATTCACCTTATGGTTCTTTTTCCGATTATGCGGCTGCCAATCCTTATAATCCGATTTATAACGATGAGGGGAAAATGATGAAGACCTATAAAAACCATATCGGCAAATCAACTTCCTTACCCCAGTATCAGAACCCGATGTATAACGCCAGTCTGCCTTATAAAGATGAAGAACAGATTACGATGATCACGGATAACCTGAGTGTCGATTACTTCTTTACTCCGGAATTGCGTTTTAAAGGTTCGGCAGCATTGACAAAGACGTTGGATCATAGCGATAAATACCTTTCGCCGAACCATACTTCTTTCACCAGTACGGATGCAACCAAAAAAGGAAGTTATACAAAAGGAGCAGGAAATGGTTTTTCATATAATATCAACGCTACTTTAAATTATACTTTACAGGCAGGAAGACATTTGTTGTTCTCCGGAGTCGGGGTGAACGTTGTCGAGAATAAAAGCAAGACCAGTAGTTTTACAGCTACCGGATTCCTGGATGAACGTTTTAACGAAATAGAATTTGCGGCGACCTATCTGGATGGCAGTAAGCCTGGGGGGAGTGAAGGGAAAGATCGGATGATCGGTTTCCTGGGGAATGTGAATTATTCTTTCGATAACCGTTATTTCGTCGATTTATCCGGTCGTATCGACGGTTCCTCCAAATATGGTAAAGACATACGTTTTGCTCCATTGTGGTCTGCCGGTATCGGCTGGAATATCAACAACGAACATTTTCTCGAAGGTGCGGATTGGCTGACCCGCCTGACGATTCGCGGATCTATCGGATTGACAGGTAATCAGAATTTCGATCCCTATGTCGCCCGGACTACTATGCAGTTTGACATGGATCAGGTGTATTATCAGGCACTGGGGGCCTCCTTTATGGCTTTTGGAAATAAAGATCTGGAATGGCAACGTAGTAAAAAACGGAATATCGGTTTGGATTTGGAGATCTTACAACGTCGCTTGACTCTCCGGTTTGATTACTACGACGACCGTACCAGTGGTTTGTTGTTGCCGGTGTCGGTTACTCCGTCGTTGGGATTTGCCAGTTATACCGAAAATATGGGAGAACAGAGTAACAAAGGATACGAATTCGATTTGAATGCCGTCGTAATCCGGAATAAGCATTTCGACTGGGCGGTGAATTTCAGTGGGACTCATAATAAGAACCGGATAGAAAAAATCAGTGAGGCACTGAGAGCCCTCAACAATACCAATAATGCAGATGTAAGTAGGCAAACCCAACCGATCTCGATGTATGAAGAAGGAGAGTCTTTAAATGCGATCAAAGTGGTGAGATCATTGGGTATTAATCCGGCCAACGGGAAAGAATTGTTTTTGACACGCAAGGGTGAGATCACCGAAGAATGGGATTATCGGGATAAAATAGTGGCCGGATGTACGGATCCCGAACTGGAAGGAAATATCGGTACCAACCTGATCTGGAAAAATTTTACTTTGAATGTTTTGTTTCATTATAGTTTCGGCGGACAAGTTTACAATAGTACTCTGGCCAGCCGGGTAGAGGGTGCAGATCCTGCTGCCAATGCAGATAAACGGGTTTTGGAACAAAGATGGCAACAACCGGGTGATCATACCTTTTATAAAGATATCGCTGACCGGAGTGTGTCGAAGGCGACCAGCCGTTTTGTACAGGATTATAACTATTTGGAATTGAGTAATATTTCACTCTCTTATCGCTTCGATCCGCGCTTATTGAAAAAAATCGGATTTTCAGCCCTACGTATCGGATTGAATAGTAATAATTTATTCTATGCATCTACGGTAAAACGGGAAAGAGGACTCGATTATCCTTTTGCACGTCAGTTTACTTTTTCGTTGAACCTTAATTTCTAAGACTATGAGAAAAATTAAATATATACTTGGATTTTGTTTCCTTCTGCTATTTACGGCTTGTAACGATTGGCTGGATGTAAAACCATTAGGGCAGGTAGAGGAAGAAAAGATGTTTGAAGATGAAAAAGGATTTCTGCAGACTCTGACAGGCACCTACACTTTGTTAAATGCGGAAAGTGCTTACGGCGAAGAATTAACGCTCGGCATGGTAGACGAGATTGTACATTATTGGAACGAGATCAGTAAATTCTACGATTTTAATTATCGGGATTCCGAGGTGGAAGGACGTTTGGCTTCAACCTGGCAGCAGATGTATAAGGCGATTGCCAACACAAATTTAGTCCTGAAAAATCTGGAAGGTAAACAACCCGGCGATTTGGAGAATTTTAATTTGATTAAAGGAGAGGCCTTAGGATTACGGGCTTATATTCACCTCGACCTGTTACGTTTGTTCGGACCGGTATTGAAAGATGGGCTGGAACAAAAAGCCATACCTTATCATGAAGAATTTTCAAATCAGATTGTAAAAATCATGACTGCTAAAGAGGTATTGGAAAAAATAGAGAAGGATTTGTTAGCGGCTTATACTTTATTGGAGGAGGATCCGGTAAAAACACTCGGACGTACGTATAATGCCAACCTGGAAAACAAAGATCTGGCTTATCAGTTCAGAGGGATCCGGATGAATTATTATGCAGTCTGTGGTACCCTGGCCAGGTTGTATCAATTGAAAAACGATGCGGCCAATGCATTAAAATATGCAGGCGAAGTACTTGAAGCTACGGATATATTCCAATTACTCAAACGGGACGATATCATTCAGGTGGACAGGCGGGATCTGATGTTTCAACGGGAGTTGATCTGGGCGCTTTATGATCAGAATTTTGAGAAAAAGTTAGGGTCTAAAATGGGATACAATAAATATAGTATCGATTTCCCTTTTAAAGAGTTTGTCTACGAACAAGCAGATGCCTATGGAAATGTGGCGGATTACCGGAGTGCTTATTTGTGGACAGAAGTAAAGATGTCGACAGCTTATTGGATTCCGGCAAAATATGTCCGTATTTACGGTACTGCATCTGCCGCGGATGGTTCAAGAGAAGATAAGACACCCTGGGAAAAATTACTTCCGATGATGCGGTTGACGGAGATGTATTATATTGCGGCAGAAGCCAATCTTGAAAATAATGCGCCGGAAGCTTATCGTTTATTGAATGAAGTACGGGTATCCAGAAATCTGGATCCCTTGCCGGAAACCTTGAAAAATGACCGGGTGGCTCTGACGAAACAGCTGATTTATGAGTATCAGAAAGATACCTGGGGAGAAGGAAAATTGTTCTATTTCTACAAGCATTTGTTTCATGATATCATTACCCGTGAAGGAAATATCCAGGCAACCAAGGCACTGTTCGAATTACCGATTCCGAAAGATGAACTGGAATTCGGTGGAAATGAATAATTGTTTAATCAGAAAAATGAATAAGATATGAAAGGATTGTATTGCATATTGGCATCGGTTTTCTTCTTGCAGTTGGGCATTGCTTGTTCCGAAGCCGACCGGGATCTGTTTGAGGGGCCTGTGGGGATCAATTTTCGTATTCCTAAAACCAGTGAGGAGATTAAAGACTATAAATTACGGGATTCCAGCTTGATTTTCAGAGAAGATACGATGGTGTATTCTTTTGCTTTCGATATGGTCAATACCGAACGTGAAATTTGTGTTCCTGTCGAAGTGACCGGATTTGCAAAAGAGGTCGACCGGAAATATTATGTCGAAGTGGTCGAATATAATGGCGCTAAAGCCGGAGTCCATTATGATGCTGTTCCGACTGAGCACGTACTGGCTGCCGGGAAAGTGAAGGACTCGCTGAGGATACTTTTTCACCGGGTGGACATGGATAAACAAGCCCGTAAAATCGGAATTACCATAAAAAGAGGAGGGGACTTTATCGAAGGCGTGAAGGAAAAATTGTTTGTCGCCGTACAAGTGTCGGATATTCTGGAGAAACCGGATTGGTGGGATAATTGGATCGGTTGTTTCGGAACTTTTCATCCGGTCAAATACCGGGAATGGATGAAGTTGTACGGCGGTACCGGCGATTTGACCGGAAAACGTCCGGATTGGTGGTATGCTCCTTTGGAGTTGACTCTGATACTCGATTTGAAACGAATGTTTGAAGAAAATGAGTTTTTGGATGAAAACGGAAAAAGATTGCTGATACCTTGTACACATTAAAATAGACAGATTATGAAGATATTATTATATATGGGAGCGATGTTGTTGTTATTGGCCGCAGCATGCTCGGAAGATAAAGGAAACTACAACTATCTGCCGGTAAATACTATTGTCGAAGATAGTATTGAAGGGACTTATACTGTCGTACAGTTCGATACCTTGACGATAAAACCTTATCTGAGGTTTTCCCGGGAAGAGAGCGAAGATTTAAGCTTCGAATGGTCGATAGAAGGTCAGGTTATTTCTACCGATCCGGTTTGTCATGCGCGGATCATGATGGAACCTAACGATGAGAAAGATGTAAATAATCGTTGGTACGATGCTTTGTTGTGTATTACAGATAATACTACAGGTCTGAAGTATTATAAAAGTTTTAGAGTAACGGTGAATACGGCTTATTCGGTTGCATTGTATATGTTGAGCGAGGGAACGGACGGACAAGCCAGATTGTCTTTCCAGCGTAGGGATATCCCTGATGCTCCGATCGTACACGATGTTTTTGAAGCGGCGAATCCGCGTTTGGGTAAACTGGGGAAAAAACCGCGACAGGTATATACCGGGTCGATTATGTCTAAAACTTTTGTTGTGATATGCGAAGAAGGGGATAAAAAGATGGCTGTACTCAACCGGACAAATTTGAAGTTGGATAAAAATTATAATGAAGAGGTAGTGATGGGGGGATATTCCGGTACTTTCACTCCTTATGAAATTAAGGTTTTGATGGGAGGCATGGTGGTTGCTAAAGAAGGCTTACTGGGATACAATTATATGAATAGTGCCGCTCTTTATCGGCCTATTGTAGGAGATTACGATTTTGCCCATTGGGTAGACTGTAATTACACGATGGATGCTTATTTGTGGATTTCTTACGATAATAAGAGCGAACAGTTTATGCGTCTGGAAGTATCTCAGGGCGTGGCTTATGATAAAGTATCCCCCATTCCGACCCCGGAAGATTTTTCGACGAAAGGACAAAAATTTCTGGTGGGAGGGCATTCCGGATACGATTGTTCCCGTCCCGTATTGTACAATTCCGCTGAAAAGAAAGCTTATTTTTATAAAATCCTGATGACCGCAGATGAATGGGATATGACGACCATGCAACCGATCTGGGAATTTTCTTATAGCAAAATTATGGAACGCGGGAATCTGCTGGATGAAAAATCTGTGACTGTTTTTGGAGAAAATTCACTGTATTGGTTTATTGCCAATGGAAATAAAATTGTACGTCTGCATGGGGATGGAGGGGAAGCGAAGGAGGTATATACGGCTCCCCAGGGAGAAGTGACGACTATGATGCTGGATGCAAAAGAAGAACGCTTGTTTGTCGTCGCTTATGATGGTTCGAAGAGTTATATTTATTCGGTAGGCGTATTGAACGAGGATTGGGGAAAATTGAAAGAACTACCCCTTGAAATGGAAGGAAAAATAGTGTCTGTTGCCGCTACCGGTAGCTGGAAATATTAAATGAATCCCGATCTTGTCCGGTAAACTTTTTTCTGTCATCCTGGCTTTGGCCCGGGATGACAGATTCGGTTTAGGGACAGAAAGAATGAAGTTAGAAGGGTTATAGCCATACTAAGAAAGAGAGTATATGCTGTAGACGTTCCCGCATATAATGGTTGGCATTGTTTTTGTGCTTTTTTACGGTATTGATAGAAATGTTCATCAGCTGAGCTATTTCTTCGTGGCTTTTACCGTTCAGACTCAATTGGTAGACTTCCCGGCAGGCCGGTGAAAGTTCGTCGAAAACAGATTGGACGAGTAAAAACACTTCGGATTCCAAAATATTTTCCAGAAAAAATTCCTGGTCTTCTTCTTCACGGATCGCATAGTCGTTATAACGATCGATTACACGCCGCCGGCGGATCGCATCCACCGAGAGGCTTCGGACCACTTTATAAAGATAGGCTTTTACTGCATTTTCTGCCTGGAAAGTCCCTCTTTTTTCCCAAAGATTGAGAAAAGCGTCTTGGACGACATCCTCGATAACAGCATCATCTTCCAAATAACGGGAGGCAAAATACCGTAAAGTTGCTGTATATTTATCATACAGATACCGGAAAGCCTTTTTGCTGTCCTGCCCCCAAAAATCTGCCGATAAATAATCTTCCATAGAAAACGTTCGATTAAATTAGTTGAAAATTTATGAAGTTCATAAAGTTTATAAAGTCATTATTCCCTGCGTAGCGCCCGGTTAAGTGGCAAGGTAATGCAGCACTTAGAATATTTATTATATTCTTTTGATAATCAACGAGTATATTCTTATTTTCATTCCACTTTCCTTATTTATTTTTTAATGGAAGCAGGGCTTCCAATCATTGTCCATTTTCTTGTTGCAGATTCCAGCCAAAAGAAACGAACGTTTTGTTTGTACAAAGGTATAACTTTAATTTTAAAATATTATAAAATATTGATTTTGGTAAAGAATAAATATACATGTATTATTAAAAATGGCAAGTATGGGATTTGTATGACCTGGAATTATTTGGGGTTTATATACATTTCACCCTAAATGTACCTTTACAAGTGTAAATATGTATATAACTGCCTGAATTTTTTAGAAAGTGTAAATTGGATATTTGTTATGTTTTGTTTATTTTTGTTGAAGCGTTGGAAGAATCTTTATATTACATTTCAATACCATGGAAATCCGGATTTTTATCTCTTCGCCGGGCGATGTTGTGGCCGAAAGAGCTATTGCCAAACGTGTAATTCGTAAATTACAGAAAGAGTTAGGAAATGCGGTTGAATTAAAGCCCTTATTGTGGGAAGATATGCCGTTGCAGTCTACTTCGACTTTCCAGGAAGGAATCGATATGATTGTGAATACCGGCTTGATAGATATCGCTAT
>ENA-ORLU01000155-ORLU01000155.1-human-gut-metagenome-genome-assembly--contig:-NODE-155-length-73322-cov-6.008683_pt1 | contig 73322 bp, 76 predicted proteins | sample MGYA00243009_ERZ508833 | MGnify/ENA primary metagenome ERZ508833 (study PRJEB26277, sample SAMN04329763) | human gut metagenome | biome: human-associated habitat | host: Homo sapiens | place: USA...
GTTAGCATGCTTAAAAGCAAGATTAGAAAAAGTTTTAAAAATTTCAAAAAAGTACTTGATTTATATTAGTAAGTTTATAGTTAAAGGTATATCATTTTCTTTTAAATATCTGATTAGAGCATAGTTTTGACTGGGAGAATGAAATAAAAAGTTTGTATTTAGACATTCTTCAAATCCATAATTTTCAGCTAATTTAATTAAGATAGGTATTTTTTTTAACATTTGCTTAGATTTAGCAACAATTGATGATGTTAGAAGATTAGCATATTTTGAGTTATTCCATAAATCCATTTGCAATAGTTTTTTTATATCTTCTAGCTTAGCGTGGGCTAAAGTTTGAGATGTAAATAATTCAGGATGAGCCTTAAATTCTTCACTGTTTATTATTGCTTTAATATCTTCTAGCTTGGCGTGGGCTAAAGTTGTTGATGTAAATAATTCGGGATGAGCTTTAAATTCTTCACTGTTTATTATTTTAACTATTTCTTCTACGTTAGTACTTCCCCATTCAATTCCAACAGCAATTCCTAAATTATCTGAAGGATTTTCAAAGCCAATATTTAAACTTTCAATATCTTTTATTATACTTACTGGTACAGATAAAACAGATGTAATCCTCTCAATAACTGATAAACCATAATTTTCTAAAACATAATTATAAGTATTTTTTAATTCATCTACCTCAGTAGTAAGAACGTGCAAACAAGTTTCAATATCTGAAAAAGAAATATCTTTAGATTTTAAAAATAGAACATTTTTCTTAATTTGAAAAACATTTCGATACAAAATACTCGGACATTTTTCAATATTTCTAGCATCTATTTTTAATTCATTTACCAAGTAATCTAAAACATAATCAATCCTGCTATATTCCCCTAAGTCTAATACATTGTTATTTTTCTTAACTATTTTAGTTGCATCTATACCATATTTTTCACATAGCATAGCTAAAGTATAATTTCCTATCATAATTTCACTCTTTCTTTATTAGGATACTATCTTTAAAACAATACTATCCATTATATAAATATATTTTTCTGGTATTTTTAAATAGTCACTTTCTAAGATTAATAACCCTTCTTTAAGTAAATTTTTTATATTAGGATAAGCCTCTTCAATTGATATTTTATATTTCTTTAGAAATTTCTTCGTATCAAGTCCTTCTAAAAGTCGCAGTCCCAACATTATCTCATTATCCATTTCATCTTGTTTACTTAAAAGATTACGGTTTAAGGTATAATTACCAGCGATGTATTTTAGGATACTTCTTGTATTTTCATAACGAATATTACCAATGTAGCCAGAAGCTCCACACCCAAAGCCATAGTATTCTTCATTATACCAATAAGTCTTATTATGAAAAGATTCATAGCCACTTCTCGCAAAATTAGACACTTCATAATGATGATAACCATTCTTTTTTAGGGTATTTACAATGTAGTTATACATCTTAGCATCTTTTTCTTCATTAATATTTTTTACTCCTTGATTATAAAGAATAGTATTCTTTTCAAGGATAAGAGAATAAGTACTGATATGCTCTACTTCTAACTTTAGAATCTTATGGATATCTCTTCTTAAAGTCCACATTGACTCTTTAGGTAAAGCGTATATAAGATCAACATTAATATTAGAAAAGCCTAATTTTCGACAAAGTTTAATCTTTTCTTTAGCATCTTTAAAATCAGCATGTCTTTGCATAATCTCTAAGTTCTTCTTATTAAAAGATTCTATTCCAATACTTAAACGATTAACACCATTTTCTTTTAAAAGATGAAGCTTTTCTTCGGTAATATCTTCAATATTACATTCAAAAGTAACCTCACAATTTCTAGATTTTTTAAAGACTTTTAGGATAATAAATAAGTAATTAAGATGATCTAAGGAAAGACTAGATGGTGTTCCTCCCCCAATATAAATAGTCTTTAAAACCTCATTATTATATTGACTTAAGATTTCCTCTTCTAAAGCTTTTAAATATTTACTTGCTAAAGTTGGTTGGTAATAAACCTTACAAAAGTCACAATAAGTACAAATGGACCTACAAAAAGGTATATGGATATAAGCGGCGTGCATAAAACCTCCCTAATTATTAACGTGTTGATGAATCTCTGGCGTACTATCATCTATAGCTTTAAAGGTATAACCATTATTCTTCGCATAAATAATCATATTTTCTAAAGAATCAGCCGTATAAGATTTGATATCATGAAGTAAAACAACATTAATTTTATTATACGAAATAGTATTTTTAAAGTATTTAAGAACACAAGCATTCTTATCATTAACTTTTCTACTCGCACAAGCCCCAGCATCTTCAACTAAACTATTCCAATCATAATAACGATACCCTTCTTCTTTAACTTTACTAGTCAAAGTAGTCATAATACCTTTACATCTACTACGGGAAATAGTATTAGAACTTCCTCCGGGAAAGCGAATATATTTAGCTTTAGTCCCCGTAATTCGGGTAACCCGATCTTGAACTTTATTTAAGTCATCAAAATAAGATTCAACTGATTTATAGATGTCATAGTTATGGGTAGCTGTATGAAGTCCTATCGTATGTCCTTCATTATACTCTCTTAAGATATCACTATCTGCCCCGCCATTAGTTACAAAGAAAGTAGCTTTAATATCATATTTCTTTAAAATATCCAGGATTTTATTAGTATAAGCTCCGGGACCATCATCAAAAGTTAAATAAATAACACCCTTGATATTACTATCTTCAACCACATAAACGGTTCTTTTAACTGTAGTTGTAGTCTTATTATCACTAACAGTATAGGAAACTTCATAAGTACCCGTTTTAGTCTTATCAATATTATTTTCGACTTTGACCTTACTAGTCAAATCACCAAGACAATTATCCGTGGCGGTAAACCCTGGTTCCTCATAATCATGATTAAGTAAAAGATAGACTTCTTTATTTCCCTTTAAATTTATAACAGGTGACTCATCATCTTCAATAATAATTTTGCGACCAATTGAAGTTTCATTGCCATAGCTATCACTAACCTTATAATAGACATAATCATTAGTCTTTGTAACTTCTACTTTATCAGTAAGATCACCATCTAAATTGTCAGTTGCTGTATAGCCAGCCTCGATATAGTCTTCCATTTTACAAAGTTTAATCTCAGTATCTCCTTTTAAACTAATTATGGGACTAATCTTATCTTTAACATTTACCTTTAAAACTTTTGATGTCTTAAAAGGGCCATTATTAATACTATAAGTCACATAGTAAGTTCCTAATGTCTTTTGAACCTCTCCACTAACCGATACTTTATTGGTAACATCCTTATTCCATATAGTAGCCACATAATTCTTATAATTAAAATCTTCATCAAGACCAATATCAATCTCTTCGGCTTTTAAATCTAGTTTAGGATAACTAAATAAGCAAAGTCCGATAAGTCCTAAGACTAAGATAGTAAAAGAAAGAAAAATCTTCGTCTGTTTAGATAATCTTCTTCGTTTTCTTCTTATTGTTTTCATAATATAACCTCTAATCAGGTTAATCATACCACACCCCGTCTAAGAAAGATACTTAAAAAAACATCAATTTACAAACATTTGTCAATATTAATATCTTAAATAAATTATAGGATAATATTAATCATAAAAACCCTATTTTCTTTTAGATTTTTGAAGGTTTTCTAAAAGGAAAAATGGTCTTAAAGGAGGCTATAATATAATAAGAAAAAAATTCTTAGAAGTATATAATCTTAAGTATATAGTAGCATAATTTTTCCTTGAAAAAAAGAGAAAATTCATACTTGTAAATAGTAAATTCATTGACTGAGTAAGGCATTTAGCGTATGATATTACATACAAAGAAGAGGAAAAATTATGGAACTACTAACAGCAAAGAAATTAAATAAAATTAGAGAAAATAATAAGGCTAGCGATCTAGAATGGGAAGTTATCAAGGAATATCTTAGTACAGGTAAAATCTATAATATTGATGATGCTAAGATCTGTTATAAGAATATGCTTAATAATGAAAAATGGTATCAAAAGGATTTTAAAGAGGCTTTATATGATAAAAATCTACCCGAACTAATTAAAGTCATCATCATCACCGCCATAATTAGTTTTCTTTTAATGACTATGACACTAGTTGGGTGTTTTCTATACCTTGAAACAGCCGAGGCAGCTTTCAGTGTTATTGCGATGCTTACGATTTTTGGACCGACTATGCCCTTCTTATTAAAATTGAATTTAAAACTTACTGAGGTCTTTATTAATCACCAAGTTGATAAATTTATTAAAAAGTTAAAAGTTAATTTAGAAAAAGAAATCATAAAAACCAAGGAAAAGCCAATAAAACAATCATGTGAGCTCGAGGCAACTAAGGAAGAAACAAAAGTGAAAGAAGATGCTTTTTACTTAGAAATTAATCGAATTATTAAGAAAATTTTGAGTAATAAATATCCCCAATATTCACAAGATTTATATGACTTAAGAATGATAGCTGAAAATTATCGGGATAATAATCTCGAATGGACAAAGCTAGATTTAGCTACTAAACAAAATCTAATGAAGAAAGTTTATGCAATTGAAGCAAAAGTCGATGGAAAAATAAAAAATTTGGCTAGACAAGAAGAGTTAAATCACCAATATGAAAGTTTAGTCGTTGATGCGATTAGAAATGATTTTGATGCTAATGAGGATGTTGGTTTAAGCCTTAAGAGGTCCAAAAAGAAGGAAAATTAATATAATATTTTAAGGAGTGAATCATATGCAGAGTTTTAATGGATATAATTTTTAAGGCTTTAACGGCTGCTCTGATGAGAGGATTAAAATCTTAGAAAATTATTTAAGCAAAGGAAAAATTGATAACCCAATAGATGCTAAATTTATCCTTAAAAAAACTAACTAATTAGATACTGAACTGAACCCCAAAAGTTGGACAGTTTATTAATAGTTTCTAATTAGAGGATTGTAACCTGTAATTTACAGGAGACAGTCCTTTTAATTTTACTTTAATTCTATCATAATTGTAGTAATTAATATAGTCGTCTATCGCTAAGATTAATTCATCTATATTTTTATATTTATCTTCTTGATCATAAAACATTTCTGTTTTAAGTAATCCAAAGAAATTTTCCATCATGCCATTATCCATACTATTTCCTTTTCTTGACATGCTTTGTTTTATACCATTGTTTTTTAATCTTTGTTGATAGGATTGGTGTTGATATTGCCAACCTTGATCTGAATGAAATATTAATCCTTCTAGTTTTTTGCCATCAAATGCTTTATCAAGCATATCACTTATTTGTTCTAAATTAGGTGATTTAGAAGTATTATAAGATATTATTTCACCATTATATCCATCTAATATTGGTGATAAATAACATTTCTCACCGCGAAGATTAAATTCAGTTACATCAGTATACCATTTTTGATTAGGCTTTTCTGCATTAAAATCTCTCTCGATTAAATTATCAACAATTTTACCGATTGTTCCTTTATAAGATGAATATTTTCTTTTATTTCTTTTTAATGGTCTTAAACCTAATTTAATCATTATTCTATATACTTTCTTATGATTAACGTTATAGCCTTGATTTCTTAATTCTAATGTAATTCTACGATAACCATATCTTTCTTTGTTATTAATAAATATTTCTTTTATTTTATCTATTATTTTCTTATTTTTATTATCTTTATCTGCTTTAGATAAAGTATAATAATATACTGATTTAGCTAAACCTGATACTTTTAGAAGAATCACTAAAGGATATTCTAGCCGAAGTTCACTTACAACAGTTACTTTTTCTTCTGTTGTTGATTCTTCCTTGCTTGAACAACGGCTCTCAATTTTTTTGAGTATTCTAGCTCCGCTTTTAGATATAAATTTTCTTTTCTTAATCTTTCATTTTCTTCTTCAATAGTTTCATTTGCTTTAGATTTCAATTCTTTTTTAGACATAGTTGGACTCCTTCCACGTTTTCGTTCAACTATATTATAACTATTTTCTTTATATTTTGAAATCTAATTCCGTAATAATCCATCACTAGACAATCCTTCATCAGCTGCAACAGAAAATATACTTTCCCCATCAATTAATACTCGATTAATAATTTGTTCTTTTTGATTAGGGGAATAATAATTATTTTTATTTGTTCTTAAAACTTCATATCCATGTTTATCTATTACTCTTACAAGATACTTAATAACATTATCTCTTACATCATATTTTTTTGATAATGCCTTTATTGACATTCCTTCTTTTTTTATTATTATAAATATTTATTTTATCTTCGTAACTTAATTTTGACATATAAAAACCTCGTTTCCATGTCCAAGAAACGGGGTTCATATCATACTTGGTACCTAAAATAGTTAGTTTTACTTATCTTGGGATAAAATACTTAAGAAAGCTTCTTGAGGAATTTCAACTGACCCCACCATTTTCATTCGCTTTTTACCTTCTTTTTGTTTTTCTAAAAGTTTACGTTTTCGGGAAATATCGCCACCATAACATTTAGCTAAAACATCTTTACGCATGGCCGAAATGTTTTCTCTCGCAATTACTTTAGAACCAATACTAGCTTGAATTGGGACTTGAAATAATTGTTTAGGAATTACTTCTTTTAGTTTGGAAACAATTTGTTTTCCACGATTATAAGCAAAGTCTTTATGAACAATAACTGATAAGGCATCTACTACTTCTTTATTTAACATAATATCCATTTTAACTAAATCACTTTCTTTATATCCGATTAATTCATAGTCAAAAGAAGCATAACCCGAAGTCGCACTTTTAAGCTTATCAAAAAAATCATAAACAATCTCGGCTAAAGGGATTTCATAATGAATATTAACTCTAGTTGGATCAATATAATCCATACTAATATAGTTGCCACGTTTATCTTGGCATAATTCCATAATAGCACCGATATATTCACTTGGCACAAAAATATTAGTTTTAATATATGGTTCTTTAATCTTTAAAATAACTTGTCTATCAGGCATTTTATTAGGAGAATCAACCATAATAATCTCACCATTCGTTAAAGTTACTTCATAAACAACACTAGGAGAAGTCGCAATGCAATCAATATTAAATTCTCTCGTAATACGTTCGATTATAATATCCATATGTAAAAGTCCTAAGAAGCCACAACGAAAGCCAAAGCCTAAAGCATCAGATGTTTCTGGTTCAAAAATAAGGGACGCATCGGATAATTTCAGTTTTTCTAAGGCCTCTCTTAAAGCTGGAAATTTACTTGAATCAATAGGGAAAAGTCCTGAGTAAACCATTGGTTTCATTGGTTTATAACCTGGTAATGGCTCTTCGGCTGGATTATTTTCTAAAGTAATGGTATCTCCAACTTCAACAGTCGAAATATCTTTAATGGCTGCTACAACCCATCCTACTTCTCCTGATACTAATTCATCCTTTTTTACTTCTTTAGGATTATTAATACCTAATTCGACAATCTCATAAGTATGTTTGGAAGCCATCATCTTAATCTTGTCTTTAACTTTTAAAGTACCATCAACTACCCTAACATGCACAACAACTCCCCGATAAGCATCAAAAGCACTATCAAAGATTAAAGCTCTAGTCTTCTTATGATTATCTGTTTGGGGAGCAGGAATTCTTTCGACAATCGCATCTAAAAGTTTATCTACCCCGACCCCAGTTTTACCAGAGCATAAAATAATTTCATCTTCTCTAAAGCCTAAAATATCACATAATTCTTTGGTTACTTTAGGTATGTCAGCATTGGGTAAATCAATCTTATTAATAACAGGAATAATTTTTAAGTCGCATTCCATTGCTAGATATAAATTAGCTAAAGTCTGAGCTTCTATTCCTTGAGCTGCATCTACTACTAGAATTGCTCCTTCACAAGCGGCAAGACTCCTAGACACCTCATAAGAAAAATCGACATGACCAGGAGTATCTATTAAATGAAAAGTATAATCTTCATTATGATATTTATATTTTAACTGAACAGCATTAAGTTTTATAGTAATCCCACGTTCACGCTCTAAATCCATACTATCTAAAAGTTGTTCTTTCATTTGTCTTTTATCAACAGACCCAGTCATCTCTAAAATACGGTCGGCAAGGGTTGATTTGCCATGGTCAATATGAGCAATAATGGAAAAGTTTCTAATATTTTGTTGTTTCATAAAATTCACATCCAAGTAGTATTTTAACAAATTTAAAGAATTTTAGATAGTCTAAATTACACTTTAAATCAAAAATCAAACTTCTTAAACCTTTACTATTTCTTTTTAATTAATATTTCTTTAGACCTATAATTAGTAATTAATTCTTCTAAAGTAAGATGATATTCTCTTTCTAAATCTTTACTTGCCATCGTAAATATCTTAATTAGTTTGCCTTCTTTATCTAAAGGATAGATTTTATGCTCTAATAAATAAGTCATCTTACTTTGAAATTCTAAATAAGAAATACGAGTTAAGACCTTTTCATTAAGAGCATAATCTATATTTAAATGATATTCTTCACTTAAAAAATCTAAATAAGATGTAAAATCATTAACAATCTTAAAATCCCTCTTAATCCCTAAACTAGCCATCTTAATCATTCTTTCTTTAGATAATTTTTTCTTGAAATAAGCTAACTTCTGTCCTCTAAACCACGTAGCCAGCTTTTCCATTTCTAAAGGCAACTCCGTATTCTTCTGAGGAAATGAACCAGTCCTTTGATAATATTTTCTAACTAACTCAAAGTTTCTATTCCAGCGAACCTCATTAACATCAGTCCAGACCATCTTAATATCATTCAAAAGCTTTATTTGTTCTGAAGTTAAATTTTTCTTTTTCTTACCGTTATAAATTTCTCGTTGATAAGAAATCCAGCCTCCTAAATCAGAACCTTCTTTCGTTATGTAAGCTTGAGGCACTAATAAATCACCTGTCGTATCATAATATTCTTTGGCTTCTTCATACATAGAACACCAATTAGATAAATGTATATCCCAAACCATCTCTATATCATTTAATTTCTTAACTCGTTCTTCAGTTAACAAAACAGAACTTTTATTGCCTTTATAACAATTTCGAATAGCTGAAATCCAACTTCCCAGGTTCTTACCATCTTTAGTCGTATAATTATAAGGAACTGCTAAATTACCATATTCTTTATAATACTCTTTAGCAGCCTCATACATCACATTCCATCTTTCTTCTTGTTTCATTTAATATCCCTCATCTCTAAGTGTTTCTATATCTTACCATATTTATTCATCAAAAAAAACTAGACTTAATATTTTCTTTTAAATATATTAGTCTAATTCTTTCCTTTATCCCCAAGAAAAATCATTTCATATATCTCTTTATAATCACAAACCCCGTATATAATTAATTTATTTAAAATAGTTTTAGGTATTTCTTCTAAATTTTTTAAGTTAGCTTGAGGAATAAACACAGTCTTGATACCATTATTATAAGCTCCAATTAACTTTTCTTTAATCCCCCCTACTTCTAAGACTTCTCCATTTAACCCGATTTCTCCAGTCATAGCAATATCTTTAGGAACAGCCTTATTCAAAAGTAAACTAAGTAAGCTAGTAGTTATACTAACTCCAGCTGAAGGTCCATCCTTAGGAGTAGCTCCTTCTAAGAAATGTAAATGAATATTACGATTATCAAAATAATAATCATTAACTTTAAAATAATCTTTATTACTCCTGATATAACTAGTAGCAACCTCCACTGACTCTAAGATGACATTTCCTAAAGAACCAGTCGTAATAATCTCACCCTTACCTTCAAAAAGACAACATTCAATTTCCATAACTACGCCTCCTAAAGGAGTATAAGCAAGAGCATTAATAATTCCGGGAGCTTCACTAGCTAGGAGTTTCGGAGCACAGAATCTTTTAGGTCCCAGAAACTGATTAACCATTTGGGAAGTTACATTTAATTTTAAGTCTTGATCAGTATATGCCAAGATAACTTTTCTGATTAACTGTTCCAAGGTTCTTTTTAATTCCCTTAAACCGGCCTCTTTTGTATAGAAGATAATTATCTCTTTAATAATGTCTTCACTAATCTTTAAATCTCTAGAATTCACTAGGTAATTCTTATATATACTAGGAACTAAATACTTCTTGGCAATATCAATTTTCTCTTCTAGAGTATAACTAGCCAGTTCAATTATCTCTAAACGATCATATAATGCTGGGGGGATATTTTCAATGTCATTAGCGGACATAATAAACATTACTTCGGATAAATCAAATGGTTCTTCTAAATAATTGTCGGTAAAAAGATAGTTTTGTTCTGGGTCAATGATTTCTAATAAAGCTGAAGCGGGATCTCCATTGTAATTTTTAACCATCTTATCTACTTCATCAATAAGGATAACGGGATTTTTACAATTACACTTCTTAATAGCCTGCATAATTTTACCCATATTACTACCAAGATAAGTTCGGCGATTGCCCATTAATTCAGAGGTATCGCTTAAACCGCCTACACTTAGTTTATAAAATTCCCGATTTAGAGCTTTAGCAATGGCAATCGATATAGAAGTTTTACCTACGCCAGGAGCCCCCACTAAGCAGATAATAGGGTTCTTAAGATGGGGATTTCTTTTCTTTAAACTAGCATATTCTAAAATCCGGTCTTTAATATTATTAAGACCATAATGGCTTTTGGAAAGATTCTTTTTAATCTTCTCAAGATCACTTTCTTCAGGATTCGTCTTATTCCAAGGCAAATTTAATATAGTATCTAAGTAATTTTGAACCACGGCTCGTTCAGGATGCCCTTCGGGTAAATAATCTAATTTCTGAATTTCCAAGGCAATTTTTGTCTTCGTAGTATCACTTAATACTAAGTCATCTAGCATATTTAGATAAGAATTTTTAACGGTATCATAATCTTTATCTTCGCCCAGTTCTTTTTTAATCTGTTTAATTTTTTCTCTTAAAATAAACTCTCTTTGATTAGATTCCATCTCTTCTCTTAGAGTATCTTCAATCTTTTCATCTAATTCACAGACTTCAATTTCGACCGAAATATCATAAATTAAATTAGTAGCTCTTTTTAAGGAATCTAATTCATTCATATAATTAACTTTTTTTTCAAAAGATAACGGAATAAAAGTAGTAACAATGTCGGTTAGTTTATTTAAGTCATTAATCTGAGCAATCTGGGAAAGAACACTGTTGGAAATTGTATGGGAAATGTTTATGTAGGTAGTTAAAGTCTTAATTAATTTTCTTTTTAAGGCGGTCTCGGAAACAATATCGGTTTTATTGTCGAGAACGGAACTAGTAATAGCCATTAATATGGTTTTATTATCGGTTAAGTGATTATATTTTTCAATTTTGACGCGGGTTGTTCCTAAGATTGTTAGTCTTATGTTACCATTAGGTAAATCAATAATATTTTTGATAATGCCAACGACCCCAATTGTCGGTAAGTCAGTGATACTAGGCTCTTCTTCTAAAGTATCAGTTGGGCAAACTAAAAGTAAATTGCCATTATGATGTTTATTCGAAACGGTAATTAATTGATCAGATTTTACGGTTTCTACTTTAATTTCCTGGTTTGGAAGAATGATTAAGTCTTTTAGAAGCATCACTGGTAGATAATTATTCATATAACCACATCCATTTATAACTAAGTTCTATAGTATCAATTTCAAAAGTATTTTACAAGGATTTTTCGGTTAAATTTATGAATTTTTGGGAATTTCTTATCTTTAAAAAAAAGAAAAGAAAAAAAGTACTCTTTACGAATACTTTAATTATCACGAATCTTACAATTAAACTTTTCTTTGACATTAACCATAATTTGATTAAATATCTTCATAACTTCTTCATCTGATAAAGTTCTTTCTTTAGATTGGAAAGTAAGTTTAAAGGCCACTGATTTTTCGGTTTCTAAGACATTGGGACCCATATAAACATCAAAGATACTAATATTAGTTAATAAGTCTTTACCCGTGCCTTTAATAGTTGTCATAATCTCTTCCACAGGTAGTTTCTTATCAACGACAAAAGCAACATCTTTAACAATTTCGGGATAGATAGAAGCCCCAACATATTTAAGAGGTTTAATATCTTGCATTAATTTATTTAGAGAGATTTCGCAAACATAGATTTCATCTTTACTAATACTTGGATGAACCTCCCCGATAATTCCTAAGAAAGTATCTTGTAAATAAATCATAGCACTTCTTTTAGGATGCATACTAGGAATTTCACTCTTCACGAATTTATATTGTCCGGCAAATCCTAAATAGTCAAGTAAATTTTCTACTACCCCTTTAATTAAGTAGAAGTCTGTAGGAACATTTACTTTAGTCGCTTCATTTATGATGTAATTACCCTTCATAAGAATGGCAATCTTACTTTCTTCTGTATAATTAACATCATAAGTCTTACTAATCTCATAAAGAAACATATCATTAACTTTACGAGCTTTATTATAATTATAGACATTTAGCATACTAGGAATTAAAGAAGTACGCAAAACAGATTTATCAATACTCATTGGATTAGGTAAATTTAGGTGAGTCTTTCCCTCGTAATTAAAGGTACTAGCCATACTAGGCGAAGTCAAGGTATAAGTTCTAGTCTCCGTAAGTCCTAAGGTGCGAAGACGACTGGCAATGATTTTACGATATTTAACATCGCCTTTATATTCTCCTTGTTTTATCTCGACTCTTGGTAAGGTACAAACTAGGTTTTCATAACCATAAAGTCGTACTATTTCTTCAGCAATATCATTGACATTAGGATCAATATCTAAACGGCGATTAGGAATAGTTACGGTGAAACTATTATTATTAAATTCGTAAGGAAATTCTAATCTATCAAGTTCATGTTCAATATCATTAGGTTTAATATCAATCCCTAGAAGTTTACTAATATCATCCTCTTTGAATGTTACTACTTTTGGGGTTTTATCTAGTTTATCGTGTTTTATAGTTCCCTTAAGAATAGTGGCATCGGCATATTTTTCTAATAAATGACACGCTCTATCTAGGGCATAATTAGTATATTCATAAGATAAGCCTTTTCCATAACGAATAGATGCCTCACTCTTAAGATTTAATCTATTAGCGGTATTCCTGATACTAATATTATCAAAGATAGCAGCTTCCATAAAGATATTCTTAGTCCTAGAAGTCACTTCAGTATCTAAGCCTCCCATAACTCCTGCTAAGCAGATAGTTTTTTTCCCATCCGTAATAACAATATCACTAGTCTTTAAAGTTCTTTCATTATTATCTAAAGTTACTAATTTCTCATCTTCATAAGCATTGCGAACTAGAATTTTTTCGCCAAGCGTATCTTTATCAAAGAAATGAAGGGGTTGACCAAATTCTAGCATCACATAATTAGAAATATCAACAACGTTATTAATAGGATGCATCCCCGCTGCAAGAAGTCTTTTCTTAATAAATTCGGGACTTTCTTTAATAGTTAAGTTAGTAGCCATTCTACCGGTATAATATGGACATTTAGGAGTATCTACTTTTAAAGAAAGATAATTACTAACATCATCATCATTAGTCTTATAAGACATATCAGGTAATTTGACTTTACGATTAAGAATAGAGGCTATCTCATAAGCAAACCCAATATGATAGTAGCAATCATTATTACGATGTTTATGAATATCTAGTTCATAAAGGGTCGTTTCTAGTCCTAAAGCCGGTATGGCTTGTGCCCCGACTTTTAAATTATCCGGAGCAACAAAAATTCCTTTAGCATAATTTTCTTTAGTATTTTCTTCTAAATCAACCTCACATAAAGCACAAATCATCCCGTTGGATTGAACCCCACGTAATTCTGTTTTCTTAATCTCACCACCAGGTAATTTAGCCCCTTCTAAGGCCACAATTACTTTGATGCCAGCTTTTACATTAGAAGCCCCACACACGATTTGGACTAATTTTTCTTTACCTACATCAACCTCACAGATATGCATATGATCCGAATTAGGATGTGGAATACAATTTATAACTTTTCCAATCACTAAATTAGGAATGTCATTAGAAATAACTTTTTCAATATTAATTCCCGCTTTAGTTATTTTAACGGCTAACTCTTTTAAATCTTGATCTTTTAAATCAATATAATCACTAACCCACTCTAAACTAATCATTTTCTTTTTCCTTTCTATCAAAGATACTAACTTCTCTTAGGTCGTTATTGTAAAAAACACGACAATCATTAATATCATATTTAATCATGGCTAAACGTTCAGCACCAAAGCCAAAAGCAAAACCACTCCACTCGCTTGGATCATAGCCAGCCATTCTTAAAACATTAGGATGCACTAAGCCGGCACCACACACTGTAACCCAGCCTGTTTGTTTACAAACATTACAGCCCGTCCCATGACAATTACAACAAGTAATATCAACTTCAACTGAAGGTTCGGTAAATGGATAGTAGCTGGGATGAAAACGTGTCTTCGTATCTATACCATATAGTTTTTTGGCTACTAAATCGATAGTTCCTTTTAAGTCACTCAAAGAAATATTCTTATCAATTAAGAGACCTTCAATCTGAGTAAACTGATGAGAATGGGTAGCATCATCATCATCACGACGATAAGTTTTCCCAGGACAAATTACTCTAATAGGAGTTTTACCTTCTCCTTTTAACATGGTTCTTACTTGAACAGGGGAAGTTTGACTTCTTAAAAGTAGTTCTTCTCCTTTAACATAGAAGGTATCTTGAGCATCCCTAGCCGGATGACCTTTAGGTAAATTTAACATCTCAAAGTTATATTTATCTAATTCTATCTCGGGTCCATCAACAACATCGTAACCCATACTCATGAATATTTCTTCGACGTCAAGAATTAATTTTTCTAAAATACAAGGAGACCCAACGGGTATTTTAGTAGCCGGAAGACTAATATCAATATCTTCAGCTTCTAACTTTTTATCAAGAAGTTCCTTTTTTATTTGCTTTTCCTTTTCTATAATTAATTCAGATACTTCCTGTTTTAAAGTATTTACTAAACTTCCCCAAGTCTTTCTTTCTTCAATATCCATTTTTCCAAGACCGGCAAGTAATAAAGAGATTTCTCCCTTTTTAGATAAATATTTATTCTTAAGTTCCATAAGACTATTTAAGTCTTTAATATTTTCTAAACTATTAATAACATTTTCTTTTATATTTTTTAATTGTTCTTGCATAAAGATTCCTTTCTTTTAAAGTTTTAATTAAAAAAGTTCTTACCCCCTCTAAAGGACGTAAGAACCGTGGTACCACCTTAATTTATACTCTTTTTTGATAACGCAAATTTTTGCGGGATTTCTCCAGTTCATAAGGTGAATTCATAACGACTTAATTTTAATTCTTCCACCAAATTGAATTAATCTCTAGAAATCAAGTTATTTGTTATTACTACTTCTTAATCAAAACTTTTTAATACTTTTTTAGTATATCACAACATTTTAATTTTGAAACATTTTTTTACTTATTTTGAGGCTTAATAACTTCTAAACCGCCCATATATGGTTGAAGAACTTTAGGGATTTTAACGCTACCATCTTCTTGATAGTTATTTTCAATAACAGCAATAAGTCCTCTTGGCGTAGCAAGGCAAGTGTTTCTCGTTGTTGCAATTTGCACCAATGGAGTCAAATTCAACGCTTTCATTTTCATCAACTTCTTTCGTATTCACTTGTATTATATTTTTCTCATCTGAGGAAGCTGAAGATTGTTGTTTTCTTATTTCTTCAGCATATTTTTCTATAACGGTTTGTTTGCTATTTAATTTACGGGGTAACGCTTGTTTTACTTCTTTTCCATTTCTAAATACAAATTTTATTACATTTGGATTCAAAACATCAAACTCATCTTTTTCTCCAATTATAATTTTATCTGTAATGCTATTAAATACTACTGAATCAAATTCAGTTAATATATTTTTCTTTTTGAATATGGATTTAAATTCTCCAATTCTTCTTTTAATATCATTTTCATCTTTCATGATATTTTTGTACTCATCCAACTTTTCTTCAAGCAATAAAATTTTATTTTTAATTTCATCACTTTTTTGCACATATATATTTGAATCTATTATTCCATCTAACTTCATATCAACAAGATTAGATTCTCTATCTTTAAAAATGTTAATTTGTTCTCTAACCTTTGCTATTTCTTTGTCATAATTATTTCCAGATAATATCTTTTCCATTGTGTCCAATAATTGATTAATAATTATAGTATGATTTTCACATACACTATTGTATGCTTGTACGAATGCTTCTTCAATTATATTTTCTTTAACATTACCTATATTCTGACAATAATTATCGTTTCTCCTCATGAATGTTCTACATGACCAAGCAACTCTTTTTGGTTGCCCTGGTTTATGTGGTGCCCAAGATCTCCTAATAAATTTTTGACCACAGCATCCACAATCAATTTTACTACTGAAAGGATACATGTGACTTTCTTTATTAAGCTTATTTTTTCCTTATACTCACTAGTTCTTCTATCTAATAAAGCATTTGCCTTCTCCCAAATTTCTCTATCAACAATTGCTGCATGATGATTTTTAGTATAAAATTTATCTTTTTCACCATGATTAATTATTTTCTTTTTAGAAATAGGATCACTTGTATAAGTTTTACCTGTTAATAAATCACCACAATACTTTTCATTTCGTATCATTCTTGTAATAACAGTTCCTGACCACATCTTATTAGTTGGGCTTGGAATTTTCCTGTTATTTAATACTCTAGCAATTCGTGCTGTTCCCAAACCTTCCTCTACATACAGTCTAAATACTTCTCTAACAACTTGTGCTTCTTCTTCATATATGATTAATTCTTCTTTATCTTTATCGTATCTATAACCATAAGGAGCATAATGTCCAACTAATTCTCCTCTTTTCATTTTCATTCTTGCTCCCAAGGCAACACTTGAAGATATTGTAGCACTACCTTGTTGGGCAATTGCAGATAAAACAGTTAATAATATTTCTCCTTGCATCTGCATTGTATTAATATTTTCTTCTTCAAAATAAACTGCTACACCATGTTCTTTTAATAAACGAATATACTTCAAAATGTCTACAGTATTTCGACCAAATCTTGAAATTGATTTTACAAGTATCATGTCTATTTTACCTGCTAAAGCATCATCTATCATTCGTTTAAAATTTATTCTTTTATAAACTTGCGTTCCTGAAATTGCTTCATCAGCATATATATCAACAAGTTCCCAATCAGCATTTTGTTTTATTTTTTGTTTATAATACTTTATTTGAGATTCGTAACTAGTTTTTTGTTCATCAGTACCTGTACTTACACGACAATATGCACACACTCTTAATAATTTCTTTATAAGACCTTTTATGCCATGTGCTTTTTTTGGATTAGCTGCTATAACTTTAACATTACCCACTAAAATCTCCTTTCCTCAATCAAAGTTTATAGCAAAACTTTCCTATTCAATTATAACACACATTTGAGCAGTTTTAGAATCAAATTAAACGATTTTGTGTTCCAATTTAATTTTTGCTCTAATCAATGAATATTCTTGCTCTGTTATTTTATTTAATCTTAATAATTCATTTAATAATGCTAACTTCATACTATACGCCAATACATTATTGCAATTCTTTTTTTCTAAAGTTTTATTTTCTATAAATATCTCTCCTTTTTGGTACGACAAAAAAAGGATACATAAATGTATCCATCAGTTAATCCAAAAAGAATTAGTCATAGCTAAAAGTTATTGTTCATTACTAACTTGAATGTATGCTTTTTTAAAATTTCTCATTTCATTTCCGACATCATAACCAGTCATAAACCTACTAAATTTAGGAAAATCCGTTTTCTCCATAAATAATGTTTTGTTATCTAATTTGACAATCAATTCAGTTAAAACATCTACTTGTTCAGTAAATTCAAGTTTTTTAAAGTCAGCAATAATTTTTCTACTTGTATCATTGCAAATACTATCATCATTTTTTGTCAATACTAACTTACCTGCCTTTTTTATTCTATCATTGTTTAACATTACGAATAAAAAATCAGATATTTCAGTACCTAGTGAATCATCAAACCCCATAGCAGATGGTTTAAAAACAACTCCCTTACCATTACTTATAGATTTATTGCTCCATTTTTTAAATAAATCTATACAAACTTCAAGTCTGTCAGCATATTTAATATTTTCAATTCGTTTAATATATTCTAATGTTTTTTCAGAAGCATCTTGAATAAATCTAAAGTTTTCACCTTTCATCAAAATTATATCCTTTAAAAAAATGTCATCAGGTTTCTTTCCTAATAATGTTGCAATTTCAACAGCTCTTTCATAAGAAAGAATTGTTTTGCCAACTTCTATTTGTCTATAACCACTTTTACTTAATCCAAACATAGATCCTATATCTGTACAAGTATAACCTTGTTCTTCTCTTTCTCTTCTTAAATCCTCTAACATATAATCATCTCACTTTCTGCAAAAGCAATTTTAACTAATTATATTATATCATATTTCGCCTTAAAAATCATTGCTTTTACTAGTATTTTTCAAGAATTCCATGTATAAAATATCTTGATTTTTTATTCCAGTTTCCTTCTCTCGAACACGAATATAAAGTTATTATTTTGTCTTTAATATAATTAACCTCTATATTCGTTTTATAATTACTTTTAGATACTATATAATTCAAATAATCATTATAATCTTCCAACGAAGAATAATTTTGATTATATGAATCGGATTCAGTATCAGCAACATAAGAACTAAATACTTTAACATTGTAATTTCCATCTGGTGTATATAATTTAAAAGTCGGATGTTCTTCATAAAAAGACTTATTCATGTATTTATATATTTCTCCAAACATAGATCCGTTTTTTGTATGATGACCATATATAAATGTATTATAGTCAGAAAAATTTTTTGATGAAGAATAATCCATAAAAATACTACCAAAGCCACTCCATTTTTTATCATAAGAATGATTCAAGTAATACGAATTATCTTTTCCTTGAACAATTGGATAGTTGATTTGAGTTCCATCAATTAAAATCCAACCCACAATATCAGGATTAATTTTTTGCAATTCTGAAAAGTTTACACTAAAAGGTGATTCCTCTTCTATATTTTCAGGAATATCAATTAATTCAATTAGTTCTTCTTTTATATCTGCTGTATTTTTTTCTTCTTTATATATTTGGTATATTTCAAAAACACAATATATTAAAGAAGACAATAATATCAATAACAAAAAAATTTTTAGTTTTTTCACTTTATTCTTTCCTTTCATGCAAATAAAAACCACTTAATAATTAAAGTGGCTTCCATACATAAATACTAATCCAGTAACAATCTATGCTAGACTAAACTTTTTGTACTCCTTAGTCCAATATTTTGTTATCTTTTTTCCTAATTTCTGGTAAGATACATTCCAATTTATATTCTTATTTCTACATTTATCTAAATATAGAGAAGTATTTTGAATAGCAAAATAAACATAATATTCAATAGAATTTGGTTCTGAAAAAACTAAAGGTTGTTTCATAGTAAAAAGATAATCACTCATTTTTTCAAAATCTTGTTTTGAAAAAATCTTATTGCTAGTTATAGTATTGTTTACTTCTTTTAGTATTTGTTTATAATCTTTCATAAAGTCCCCCCTATCGGCTGACTATTATACCACAAAACAGAAAAAATTTACAACAAGTTACATTTCTATTTCTAAATCTTTTTCTTGCTCTTTTTCTATTCCAAAATGTTCATCATATAATTCAAATAATTTATTAAGTATTTCATCATCTTTCATATCAAGGTTAAACCAAGTTATTTCTTCAACTTCACTTTCCCAATAATCATGAGTAATCTTGTATCCATACTCAATCGTAGATTCACCTTCGTTATAGTGAAGTTCAACACAATATCCAAAACTAATAGCTCTTGCTACTGTATAAGAATTAACTAAATTCATACTTTTAATTTCAGTAACAATTTCTCCTTCAAGTAATCCAGTAGTTGAAATCATATCAATAGATAAATCATCACTTATATAACGACTTAATCCTAGTTCGTCAAGAAGTTTATCTCTAATTTCAATATACTTATCAAAATATTTTTGATGCTCTCCATAATCTTCTTTAGGAACATTATATTTTTTTATAAAATTATTAGCTTTACTTATCCAATAATTATCTTCTTTCCCCATTTCGAATAACTTATTGATAGTCCAATCATTGCAAAAAATTTCATTATAATTCATGGCATCCGTATATAAATCTTCTAAATCATTTGGAATATAATCTTTTAAATACTCAAGCATACAAAATTCACCTAAATCATAATTTTCTTTGAATTTTTTTACATCTAATTCATATAGTGGATTCATATTATTCCCTCTTTCTTAAAATAAAATCATTATATTAATATACTAATTTTTATTTACATTTTTTAATTTCATCATATTTTTTATTTAATACTTTTGACTTTTGATAAATTGATTTAACTACTGTTTCAGTTGACCATGCATCTTGTGGTAAATATTTTCTATTATAAAAATATTTTTTACATATTTTAGAAATATCACAAATTAAATAATATAATTGAATTTCATCTTTTTCATCTATCATAAAATTCCTCCATCTTTTCTATTTTCTCTTCTAGTTCTATTTCTTGATTTTCTTCTATTTCTCTCCTCAGTTCATCACGAAGTTCCTCATTATATATGGAATCATATCTATCTTCTATTTCAAATATCTTATTTATTATCTCTTCTGTTATCTCTTTTTCATCAAATTCAAAAATATCATAAGCTAATAAAGCAACATAAAATTCTGTATTATATTTATCCTCTCTTAAATATTTTATATGGTCTTTTATTTTTTCTATATTCATTGTTTTCTCCTTTTCTTTTTTATCAATATTTTTCTTTATAATATTCATTTACTTTTTGTTTTTCATCTTTTGATATTTTTTCTATTTCTTCTCCATTGACTCTTTCTATTTCTTTATCATATTGATCATATAGAGCATATTCTTTATCATCTACTAAATATACAATTCCTCTGGTATCATAACTAATCCACGCAACACTCTTTTTGGGAACATAAAAAAAGTATTCACTATATGGAATACGAATGCAATATTTATCTAAAGATGAGCGTTGTTCATCAATCATATTTTTGCTAATGGATACACTTTTAATATATCCCTTTTCACTCTCTAATGAAATGCCTTTTATTTTTTCTAATTCACTGGCTTTATTTTTTAAATAAGATAAATAAGCATATCTTTTGTTCATATCTATTTTCATCCTATTTGCTTCTGAAATAATTTCCTCTACCTCTTCTGGAGTTTCAACATTTAATTCTGATTTTATATCTAAAAAGGCTTTTACTTCATTAGGCAATTCAGCACCAGATGGATAAATATCTTGTTGTTCTAAATATCCATTATAATCATCCAAATATTTTATATATAAATTGCATAATGGAATCCTAAGTTGTAATGTTTCATGTTTAGATAGTAATGATTGATATTCTTCCTCTTTTTGTTTAATATCATTTTTTATTTCTCTAATTTGATTTTCTAATGAATTATAGTTATATATTTCGTGGTTATTTAAAAAGTTAATAGTATCTACTAATTGATGATAACGCTTTACTTCTAAATAACGAGAATTGTAATATTTATAATAATCTGAATTAGAATCCAAATCCTGCATAGTATATAAAACTGAATGTTTGGACAATCTTGCTAATTGGTCATATATATTTAAAATTTCGCTATCATTGACATTTAACTTATATTCTTCAAAATTAATAACTTTTTGGTTTCTTCTTTTTTCTCTAAAAAATAGTTTCAAAGCTTCTTCACTGTAATCATCACCTAATATTTTCATTGTTACATATCTTTCTTTTCCGTAAGGTTTTACACGAATGTTTTTACCATGCTTAATTAAGTATCCTTCTAAAGCAAGTTGCTCTAATAACTCATCAAAAGAATAGCATTTATCTTTTAATGTATCAATCATTTCTGCAATCTGCTTTCTCCATGATTTATTAGCAATGTCGTATAAATATTTATTCTTATGGTAATGACCAATCTTAGGGGCATCTTCAATTATATGAAGTCCATGCTCTAAGGCAATTTGATCACTTACATCTCTTAATCCATATAACCCCTCAACAGGATTTGATAATCTGTCTTCCAATTTTCTACCTTTTAGATTTACGGCTGATATGCAAAAGTGATTATGCAAATGTAAATGGTCAACATGGGTGCAGACTACTACTTGAAAATCTGGATATAATTTTTTTGCAAGTTCTATACCCATCTGATGCACTTCTTCAGGAGTTAAATTTTTTTCTTTTGGATCAAATGATTGATAAGCATGATAACAAGTTCTACTATCATTGTCCTCTTCTATATTAAATTTTTGACAATTTCTTAACATATCATAGGGAGCTAATTCAGCCGAACAATTTATACCTGTAACCAACTTACCACCCATAGTCTTTTCTGGATTCTTAATATAATCAATACATTTGATTCTCCCCTGAACTCCGTGAACTGCCCATCTAGCTGTTGCTGGAATAAATATCACCAGTCCATTCATATTTTTCATTATTATAACAATACACATTTGATTTAATCTCACTTGCACATCTTCTTGCTGATTCTAAATCATCATATCCAATTACTATTGAACATTCTAATTTATTATTTTCTCTATAAAAAGATAACAATGCCTTCTTCTTCATTGCTACATCACGAAAAGCATTTACTTGTTCTTCAAACACATTCATGTTTAAGTTATCCAAATCAAAATCAACATAACTATTTTTCAAATAAACTATATACTTATTTTTTATGTTTGGAACTTGTAAATTTGAAGGTCTTACTAAATAAATACTTTTATCCTTTTTAATTACTCTTCTTAAAAAGTTTTCATCTGGAGAATACTTCTCGATCAAGCTCATTCTTTGTTGAATTTTCTTTTCAGTGTTAACTGATAAAACTGCAACAATTAAACTAGACAATATATCTATCATTTCAATTATTTGATTATTTTGATTACTAATATTTTCTACTGCTTGAGATGAAATCAAAACATTTTTTAGAATAGCTTTTTGTTCATATAAAATTTCTCTAAGTGTTTGAATAAAATCACTTATATAATTACAAATCTCATTTTTTCCTTCTATATCTTCAATATAAATATTTTCATAAATACATGCTGCTCTAATATATTCAGCTAAACAATCTCCATATCCATACTTGATAGCTTTTTCGGTTATGATTCTTCTTTCTTCTTCGTTAAGCATAACATTAATTTTTTGTCTTCTTAATTTACTATATCTTTCATTTTGATTGTTCATACATTTTCTTTTTCACTTTCTGAAGACTTAATTTATATAACTCTAATTCTTTTAAATATACTTTACGAAAATAATTTTCAGTTAGCCACTTAACTCCTTCCTTTGAAATCATAACCTTTCCATTCTTTATATATTTATAAGATATTGAATTTCTTTTTTCCATTCTATTAATAGCAACACCAATTGTATTTTTTGTTTTTCCAAAGTAATCTCTTAAATCATACAATGAAATATCTTGATAACTAAATTCATGATGTGCAATATTTAATTCCTTTTCCAATCTTTGAATTTGTTTTTGAAAAAATTCAATATCAGCATCTAAATAATATTTTTTATTAAAAAATACATCACTTAGCCATTCCACACATTCTAATTTTATATACACAACTTTCTCACCATTAGAAGCAGTTCTTCTGTGAATCCAACTTTCTAACGGATGCCTTCTTTTTATCTTCTTAACTACATTATCAAATTGTTCATCAGTTAAATTAAACCTCTGTTGAACACGCCACTTCTCCATTGATTTAAATTCCATTTTTAACTCCTTTCTTTTATATTCAGAAGTGAGGTTACTTAGTAGTCTTGTATAATATATCAAGCATGGTGTTGACACACCCCTAAGCTTGTTAGGGAATATCCCTAAAACCCACTAAATAGTCGCTGACAGTTAGTAGATTTTTTTCAAAAAATGTTAATAATATTTTTCATTTTCATCCATTTCTAATGATGAAAAATAGTCTAAACTATTATAAAAAACTGCTTCCGAAATTTCTCCAGATGTAGCTTTTTCTAAATCACTTTTTGTTAAATTCCCTCTTGTATAATGATCTGTTAAGTAATGTGAAACAGAATAAGGATTTATATTTTCATTCTCAACTTTTAATGAAATTTTATAAATAAATCGTGCATCATTTTCATCTACATCTGGAAAACAATCATATATTCCTTTAATAATATAATATGATTTTATATTATTTTTTTGAAGTTCTGGTATCGTTTTATACATATCAAATACATCCATATTATCCAACCTCTCTTTCATCTAATGAATCTATTTCAAGTGGATTTCCTAGTTCTTTTCCACCATTATACCAATTATAAAATTCATCAACTGTTAATGATTTAATATCATCTATTGTTATATTTTGTTCCTGATATATTTCGTTTGCAAGTGATTGTCCTAGTTCAATTGGATCTGTATAATCTCCATGAACTTCAGAACATTTTTTTATTAATAATTCAAGTTCTTCATCAGGAATATCATTTTTAACATTTGTTATTCCTATAAAAAAGCAATAATCATAAATACTATAATTATCAAAAGATGCAGAGTATTCTTTTATTTTTTTAAACTCTTCTATCATATATCCATCTCCATTTCTTGCTCTAAATTATTAGTTTGATTCTTCTCTTTTTCTCTTAATTCTTTTTTTATAACTCTATTTAAATCTGATGCTGGAATTCCTATAATTTTATTATTATCGTATTTTCTATAAATTCTTTTATCATTTTGAGTTACAAAATCTTTCATAATAAAATTTTCATATCCTGCATCAATAAAATGTTTTAATACTTCTTTGGCATCTTCATCATAATTAATTGCTTCATATACATCTTTTACTGTCATATTTTCTTCAGATAAACTAACAATCAAATTATCTGTTGCAATTGTAGTTGACATAAAATATCTTTTTTGATGAGGTAATGTCCAATAAACATCTTTATCCATTATCTATCCATCTCCATTTCTAGTTCTAAATCAATAGCTTGATTTTTTTCTTTTTTAATACTATTTTCTTCTAAATAATCAACAATTTTATTAGCATCAGTTATTGCATTAAATAATTCTTGTGGATTGTTTTTTAATATTTCTAACCAGTTTTTAACATAACTTTTATGATTATTTAAGTGTCTTGTATCTTCTTCCAAATGGAACTTTTGCATCAAAAAAGAAGAACTAATCTCTGCTCTTAATTCTTCTTTAGCATAACCTTCTGTTCCAAAATGATTTTTAAGATTTCTTGATAATCTTGTTTCATACCCTGTTGAATGAGCAAGTTCATGGAGTTGTGTAGCATAATAAGAATTACTTGTTTTGAAACTCTTTGATGGTGGTAAAACAACTATATCTTTAGAAGGACTATAATAAGCTTCTTCTCCTTCTTCTTTATAACCTACACCAATATTATCAATAATATTTTGAATGTAATCATTACTAATAATTTCTTGTTTTTGTTCTACTTTGTCATTAACTAATCCATCAACTAAATCACCATTAAATACTGTATAACTCATCTTACTTATTTTAAATTCTTTTTCTTTTTCTGGATTTTCTTCTATTATTTTATTATATTCTTCAAAACTAATTATCTTATTATCTCTTTTATTTTTCATTGCCCACCATTCTACTGGAACACCTTGACCTTTTGCAGAGCCAACAAATTTCCAACGCTTTTTGCCCATTTGATTAAATGTTATCCATCTATTATCTTTATATCCTCTTTTATAAGCAATATATGATAAATATAAATTATTTACGCCTCTATATTTTATTCCAGAAATAGCATTTTCAGGAATAGAAGTCTTCCACATTTGTTCCCATGGAATATTTCCTTCCTCTAAACTTTTAATATACATATCAATTAATTCTTGTCTAGTTTTTGGAAGTTTAGTCATATTCTATTTCATCCATTTCTGGTTCTTCGGCTATTTCTTTATCTGTCATTTCATAAAATATAGGAATAGTAATTTCATTAAATATTTCTTTATATACATATTTATCTTCATTAACTAAAAATATATCTGATTCACTATTTTTTAATATTTCTCTAATATCTATCATTCTTTTTACATCTCTTGATAATCTTGAAATATTAACTGAATATAAATCTAGTGTCTTATTATTTTTTATATCTTCTAATGCTTTTCCAAACGCTTTTTCATGATTTTTTAATCCTGAACATCTATCAAAATATATTCTAATTAATTCAGTATTTCCTTCAGCGTGTTGATTAATAGAATACAAACATTTATCTATTTGGTTTTTAATAGCTTGTAGTGTTCCACCATCAGAATTAGCTACACGACAGTAAATTGAATATAATTTATTATCTTTATTTTGTTCCCAAATCATATCTAATACTTCATCTACTGCGTCTTTTAAAGTATCAGAATCCATAACATCATCATATTCTATTTCTCCATTTTTATTATAAAATGACAATTCAAACCAATTATTATTGTCTATATCTAGCTCATATAATTCATGCTCTTCAGACAAAATATTTGATAAATCATTGTCGTCTTTTATATAAGGCGTCATCTCTTTTTTAAATGAGCCAGACTCATTTTTATCTTTTACAGTTGCTATTAAATCACCCTTTTTTATTTGTTCTCCATAGTCATCAATAAAATCTTTCTTAGCAATTAAATCACAAGAAACAATTCCTCTTGCATAAATCACATATTCACCTTGTGATGATTTTATACTTGCAACTTTACCTCCATACCAAAATACATTATCATGATTTGGTTCTTCATTTTCATCAACAGTAATATCTAAATTTAATCTTCTATATCCATTTGGAGATATTTTTTCACGAATAAGATTCATTATTTATCTCCCAATATTTTAGTATCAAGGTCTTGTTGCATTTGATAAATTTTTTCTTGTTGCTTTTTGTAATCATATAAAACTTTTAATTGTTTATCATAATCAGATATTACAATATTGATAGCATTTATTTTTTCTAATTCTTTCTTTTTTAAACCTTCTAACTTTTCAATTTTCTTTTCTAATGCTTTATTCAATTTATATTCTCCTTTCATATTTCCATCTCTAAATCTTCATCTAAATTTTGAAATTCAAAAGAATTTACTGGTTCTTTAAAACAATTATCAAGAATCCAATTAAAGTTCTTAGGTATATTTTCATCTTCTCTTAAAAGTAATCCTTGCCATACACCTTTAATATGATTTATTCCATTTAAAAACTTTATTCCTGTTCCTCCTGCTTCTTTCCAATCAAGAAGATTTTTTGTATGATCATCAATCAAATAATCAAAAGATGTGATTTTACTAGGTAAATATTTGTATTTAACATCACCATAAGGAACAAAAATTCTTTTTTGAACTGGTAGTTCTGGAAGATATTTATTTAACCAAATATTCTTTTCTTTTAAAGCATAATCACTATCACTTAAAAAAGAAGAAAGAATATAAATATCCTTTCCTTCTTTAATAAGATTCTTAACTTCTTCTAGTAAATAATTATTAGGTTTTAATGATTCATAATAACCTTTTTGATATAATTCACTATTTGATTTTATATCTCTCCATTCAGCAAGAGTTCCGTCCATATCAATAAAAAATCTAGGTTTCATTAATTATTTATCTATTTCAACATCTTCATGTGTTGGAATTTTATCATATTCTACATAACTTTCAATATAACTATCAATTGACTTTTTTAAGTCATCAATAGTTTCACATTTATATTTAGCACCAGATGAGGAAGGTGTACCTATATAAACTATTTTTTCTTCTTTTGAATATACTATTTCAAGTTCTATATCATCTCTAATTATCATATATCTATCTCCTCCTCAACTTCATCATTTGATACAGTTTTATCTTGATTCTTACTATGAGTCAGATAATCAATATTATCAACAATAATATCAGTATATTTAGTTTTTTTACCTTCTTTTTCTACCAATCTAGTTTGTATAGATGCTTCTACAAGAACTAAATCTCCTTTTAATAAATGATCTGATTTTCTTACTATCCTTTCATTCCAAGCAGTTAAATCTATAAAATTTGCTTCGTGTTCACCATTTTCGTTTACATACGATTTTGGTACAGCAATGGTAATACTAGCATAATTTTTTCCTGTTTCAGTTTGGTTTAATTCAGGTTTTGATACAATTCTACCTACAAGCAATGTTTGATTTAACATATTATCTCTCCTTTTTTATTTTTCTATTTCTTCTTCTAATTCATTTTCATTTTTCTTATCAAATTTCATATTTAATAACTTACTATTAACATAAAAAGATTCTAAATCTTTAACATTTAGTGGTTCTACTCCAAACCAATTTTTAGATGATTCTTTAGTATAACCAAATGTTAATCCTTTTGTTATTTGAAATTCAAAAATAAGATAATTTGGATTCTTATTATTAATTATAGCTAAATGCTTCCAAGCTGAAAAAGTTCTATAATCTTTAAGAAGCTTTCCAATTCCTAAGTCGTCTAAAAATTTTCGGAATTTATTAAACTCCTCTTCATTTGAAACAATTATAGAGTTAATTCCAGCAATAAAGTCTAGCCATTTATTCTCTTCATTTATCAAATAAATCTCCTTTCTGTCGTCTACAATAGTAGACATTCAAATTTAAAAAAAATTACATTTCTATCTCTAAATCCTCTTCTGCTTCCTTATCATTATCTAATGATAAATCATAATGATAAAGTTCATTCTTACCATAAGTAATAGAAGTTATATTTGAAAAGCTAAATTCTTCTGTCCATCTACTTAGGTTGCCATGAGAATTTTCTTTAATAAAATGTGATACTTCTTCATAGGCTTTACCATATCCACTACTACCTTTACTATCATTTGTTAAATCTCTTTTTAATGCACTATACTCATATTTAAATGTTAAGCTTTTATTTCCGTATTGAATCGTTATATTAACTGTTTTTGCATTAATGTCTTTAATAGAATTATATATATTTCTTTTTATATATAAATCTTTAAATTCATTATTTTTGTTTTCTTTTATAATATCTAAATACTCAATCTTATCACGAAAAATTAGTAATTCAAGTCCTAATTCTTCTTTATTATTTCTATAATCATCTTTTGTTTCTATAATTTTATTAGCATATTTTTCAATAGTTTTTTGAGGACTATTTAAATATTCAACATCTATATAATGTCCTTTATATTCTGGCATATTTGTAAATTCATAACTTGAATATGACTTTTGAAGTTTTATTATTGGATTCATTTCTTCAATAAATTGCTTTCTTACATCACACTTGTAACTATTTATTCTATAATCTTCTAAATGATTATATTTTTCAATGGCTATTTCTTTTAATTTCTCTTCATTAGCAAATGAATATTTTTCTATATAATCTTGAATCTCAGCCCATAATTTTCCACCTAAAGCACCAAAAGAACTTCTTTCAATTAAATTATTTTCTTTAGGGAACAATTCATTTAAATTATAAGTACAATTATATAATACTCTATCCTTTGTGTCTAAATATCCACCTACTTCATAATCATTCTGTGATAAATAATTATAATTGGTTTTAGTATATATGACAACAAATCTATCATCAAACTGCTCTTTATGAATTTTCTGATGCTTATAAGTACCTTCAAAAACTAAATCATTAACATCAGGATTTAAAAGGAATCTTTCTATATCCATATTGTATTATCACCCCTTTAGTTACATTTCTATCTCTAAATCTTTTTCTACATATTTATTTGATGAATCTATTTCATGGTTTTCTAAAAAATCGGTTGAAAATGTCTTAATGCAACTGTTCAAATCTCTCACACTTTCACATACATATCTTTCAGAATTATCTCCACAAGTAATGGTCAACATTTCATCTGCTGGATTAAACTGTAATCTCATATCCAATTTTTCGTTTAACCTTTTGCTATATAAATTATTTATAGATGATTCTAAAAAATCAGAAGAATCTAAAACTATTTCCCTAGCATTCCATTTATCTATAACAATCTCAATAGCTTCATCTATATTATTAGCCTTTACACTTACAACTCTTCTTAAAACCTCTTCTAACTCTATATCATAGTCTTTCATTTTACCACCTTAATAATAATCATCATGTTCAATATCATCCATCTCTTCTTCATTATAAGAGTTATCATTTTCGTGATTTTGATATTGTTCATCTACTTTATTTTTTATACGATTTAATTCAATGGATTCCTGATTTTCAAGAAAATTAGAAATTTCCATTGCTTCAGCCTGAATGTTAGGATCAGTTATTGCTCTATGATATTCATTAGATATTTCTTTATTAAAAAAATGAAATTCCTTCTTCTCTACTTTTTGTTTTTCTTGAATGTAATCATAAGTGTGATTAATTGCAATTTGTTCTGACAATCTTAAATCTTTAGGATTAATATTATTATCAATGCAAATTAATGCTTGATAAAAAAGTTGTTCATTATCCTTTTTCAAAGCATTTAATTGTCCATACATAATAGACAAAAATTGCCTATTAACAGACTGACTAATAGCTCTTTCTACTTCTTGTCCAAATTCCTTTTCAAAATGAGATGCAGGTACTTTTGTTGGCTGATGTGTTTCTGGATTTGTATATTTAAAAACTATATCCTCAAGTGTTTTTGACATTTCCTTTGGTTTTTGTTGAATAAAATCATCATAAAATTTTCTCATATATTATTTCTCCTTTTCTATTAAATATTTATTTCTATATCATTTTTGTCTTTGTCTATTACTGATTTATTTTCAATTTGATTTCTCAGATTTTTATAATCTTCCATTTCTATTAATTCCAGTAAATTTTGAGCTTTATCGCCAGTTAAACAAGTAAAAGGTGAATTAAATAAAAATTTATCTTTTATAATTTTTATTATTTTTTCTGTTAATACATTTGGTAATACCTTTTCTTCAAATTCTAATACTCCACCATCCAAACTATGCCCCTTGGAATTATAGAGTGTATAATCACAACTATATCCATCATTAAATATATGAAGGATATTATTCTCATTACTAATTATCAAAGTATCCATTACTCATCTCCTAAAACTAAGTTTATAATTATTTCTATTGGATTATCTATAAAATTTGAATCACAAGATTCTTCTTTAATTTCATCATCTAATAATTCTTCCATTTCCGTTATAGTATCTTTACAGTTTTGATCTGATGGAAGATAACCTGCAAGTACAAGTAAATGAATAAAATCAATTTTTAAAACCTCACACATTCTAATCAAAGTTACTAGATTATAATTTTCTCTCTCACCATGTTCAATTCTTGATATTTCTGTATCACTGATTCCAACAATTGCTGCTAATTTTCTTTTGCTATATCCTAACATTATTCTTCTTTTTCTAAATACTTCAGCAATAAAACTATAATTATTTTTCATAAATATTTTATCCTTTCTTTTGTCTACAATAGTAGACATTTTGATTAAAAAAATTATATTTCTATTTCTTCTTCTAAATTTTGTTCAACAGCATTTCTATCAAATAACCTATCTTCTAAAACATCTATATCAAAATCATATTGCATATTTGAAGTAATATATGAAATCATCATTTCTTCCAAATCATTAGGATTTGAAATATCCATTCCTGATTCTAAAAATGTTTCCTTATTTTCCTCAAATAACTCTTTTATATACTCTTTATTCATTGTTCATCCTCCTTAAAAGAGCTTAAATATTTATCTTTTAATGTACCAAATATATTTATACAATTACTTCCTAATGATTGTTTATTATTATCATATTCATTTAATAATTCTTGGCATCTCCACAACAACTTAAATTCCTCATCAGTTATTTCATAATTTCTTAAATCAACATAATTATCTGTTGGTGAATAATTATTTAAATTATTATAAAAGTCATTTAACATTTTTTCATTTACTTTTTGAACTGCTTCTATATATTCTTTTTCTGTAAATATTTCTTTCATTAAAGCCCCTTTCTTTATTAATTTGTTTCTAATTTCATTCCTAAATAGATACCATTTTCATCTTGTATTGGACTACACATTCCTGTTCTATTTATTTTTTTCAATTCTGTCGCACACGCATCAGATACATTCAACATTGTATATCCATCTGAAAAAAGAAAATATTTTACTATTTTCTCTGAAGTATTATTATCATTTTTTGTAGTTTCCTCTTGCTTAGGAGTTTGAGAATTTTGTTCTCCTTTTTGAGATGGTTTAGATTCTGAATTTTTATTATTAGAATCTTTCTTAATTGAATTTGATTTATTTTCTGTTGAACTAGTTTTTGAATTATTAGTATCAACTTGTTCTTCTGTTTCCTTTATAATCACTTTCAATATAGCTTGACTTGTATTTCCAGCCTTATCACTAACGCTATATATAATAGAATGCTCACCAACAATAGATGTATCTATCATTTCATATTGAACTTCTTCTATTAAATTCCCATCAATCTTGTCTTCTACACTTTCAATATAATCTTTATAGTTTATATCATCCCCTTTCATTATCTCTATTTCTTTTATTTTTAATTTAATAATTGGAGCATCCTCATCTTTTATTACTACATCTTCTTTTGAATTTATCTTTGGTTCAGTAGATGAAGTATTATTAAAATGAAAATATAAAATCACACTAAAAATTAATATAAGAAGAAAAGTTATTCCACCAATTATAATAAACCTCTTCTTTTTATATTTACGATACTTCAGTAATAATTCTTCATCACTCATAATAATTTTCTCCCTTCGTTAATCTAAATATTTAAAGTTTGGTTTCTCTTTAATTATCACTTGAAGTTCTATTTTTGTTGTATTTAATGCTTTATCACTAACCTCGTAACTCACAACAAATTCTCCAATTTTATTTACATCTAACTCATTATATTTTACTCTTTCTATTAAATCACCTTCCAAATTATCTGATGCTTCTTTTATAAAAGATTTATAATTAATTTCATCTCCCTGATACATTACCAATTTATCTTGAGTTAATATTAATATCGGAGCAACTTCATCTGATTTAAGCATTTCCTCATATTTTTCTTTTTCAAGTTCTTCTTGTTTTGCTATTTTCAATTTTCTTTGAATGACACTTTTGTTTAAAAATATTGGAATTGTAATACAAATAATGATTGTTAAAATCATTAAAAAAATCATTTTACCTTTTTTCATTTATTCTCCTTTTCATTATCTAAATATATAAATCCAACCACTGTTAAGCCACTACTTTTATTTGCTCTTCTATAAGCGTCATAAGAACTATAAGTTTTTGTTCTAACCAATTCTTCAGCATGATTATTAGCATATTCTACTTGACTGCATGAATTATCATTACTACAAGCGTTTCCAACATTGCCTTCACTAATTGTTATTGATTTACCATCATACGCTTCAACATAAGCTACATGACCAAATTTGCGTCCCATTAATACGACAACAGAATTGGCTGAAGGTTGTGTTCCAGTCTTATAACCCATAGTAATAGCAGATGTAAGCCAAGTTTGTGCATTTCCTGTTGGCATCTTTTTACCAGAAGTTTCAAGAGCTCTACCAAAAGCATACCAAGTGCACTGACCTTTATATCCAGCAATTGTTAATGCATTTTTTGAATTATAATTATCACTTTTTAAATCTGCTGAAATTTCATTTTTACCATATACAGGAGTATGAGTTATGAAGTTATTTCCAAGTAACTCAGCAAAGTCATCAGATTGATATAATAAAGATAACATTTCTTTTTGGTCATCTGAAAACGACTTATCAGATCCATCTGTTACTTTCTTTTTTTTATTAAAGTCTGCTACTTTTGAATAATTATTATTTAACCACTCTAAATAATCTTCATAAACACCGTTTGTAATTACCAAGACTGGGATTGATGAGGAAGATGATTGACCATATTGTAAATCTTGAGATGGCGAATTTAATGATGGTGCAGATGGATTAGGTGTAGTCGAGTTATTATTTTCTACTTCTTGATACACAACTTCATGTTTTTCAAATAATCCAGCATTTTTAAATGTATCTAGTAATGCTTTCTCATCTGAATCAAAACTTAATTCAGCACCTGTTGACTGCATAATAGCAAGAGGTATACGCCAATCTATTTGACCATAATCACCATTTACACCAACAACAATTCCATTAGGATTAAGTCTTTTCCAAGTATCAACCTGTGTATTGTATTCACTTTGCACAGATGCCATATATGATGAATAATCAGTTATTGACTTATCGCCTGATGAACTACTACCAAATATACAACATGCACCAATTACAATAATCATTGCTAAACCAATAATTACTGCAAATAAAGAAGAAGATGTGAATAGCGATAATAATAGTTTTAAAATTTTAACTAAAACTGTTTTTGCAATTTGAGCAAGTTTTTTGCCAATTGTCTGACTAAACTTTCTTTGAATTTTTTTTCCACCTTTTTTGGCGATTTTATAACTTGTAGTTTTTACTTTACGACCAATTTTATCATTTATATACTCAGTCCCAGTTCCATCACTACTCATCATCTTATTTAATTCTCTGGATACTTTTGTAACATTTTTTCTGGTCTTTGAAATTTTATTTCCTGTCTTTCCTATAACGGTAAATGTTTTAGATACCTTGCCTTGATTATCATTAAATTTAAAAGTTTTTTGTGTAGCTTTTGAAACGGAAGTTTTTAATTTACTGAATCTAGAAATAGACTCAGCCTTGCCTTCTTTTTCATCTCCAGAAGTATTAGCCTCCACATCTTCATTATTGACATTAGTTTTTATCCTACTAGTTGTTTCATTTTGAGAATTAATCTCATTTGAATTATTGACATTAGTTTTCATTCTACTAGTTGTTTCATCTTGATCATTTATCTTACTTGAATCTTCATTTTCTTGTATTCCTTCAGAAGTTTGTAATTGTGAATTGCTTTCTTCTTTTTTTCGATTTTCATCTTCTTGAAATTTAAGCTTTCGTTCTTCTTTAACATCAGATATTTTTCTGGCAGATTTATCTACTAAATCAAATGTTTTAGATGATGCAGAAGAAGAAACAATTGATAATCTATCAATCGACTTCTTCGTATCTCTCTCTGCATTATTATTCATATTACCTCGCTTGTACTATATTATCAGTATTATTTACTTGATATATTAAATAGTCTTTAGGAACTTTATTAGTAAATGGAATTACATCAGAACCAAAAACAACTAACCCCTGCCCTGTTGGTGCATCACCTTGAATATACATTGATTCTTCTTGACTAATGTTAAAAATACTACATATATCTGGCAGATCTAATGTCTTTTGTTTTAATATTAAAGCAAATTCTGAGTTAGACAAAATATCTCTACCAGCTTCAGATCTTAATAAATGAGCAATTTGCTGTGATATTACAGTATTTAAAGCATTTAGTTTTCTTCCAGTTTTATAAAAGTTGGCAACATACTGAGCAGAATACGGATTAGAAAGTAAGATATGAAATTCATCAATAAATATCCATGTATATTTTCCCATTTCTTTATTTCTAGCTAATCTATTCTGAATATGGTCTAAAACAACTAAATATCCTGTTGTTTGTAATGACGCAGATAATTTGCTTATATCAAATGACACAAGACGGTTTTGAATATCTATATTTGTTTTTTTAGAAAATAAATCCATTGACCCTTTAACATATCTTTCAATAATAAGAGCCAAATCCTTTGCTTCGGCTTCAGGTTGTTGTAAAAGCATATTATAAAAATCTGGCAAAGTTGGAAGTAAACTTTCATCCTCAAAATTGCTTTTTTCATAATCTTCAAAAATAATTTTAGTGCACCTGTCAATTATAGTTTTCTGACCACCAGTTAGTGCATTAGCACCTACTATACTTTCTAGGAATGCAATTATATACTCTACCTTACTTTTAACTGGTTCACTCTTGCCATTATCAGTACAACCATAATTTAACGATAAATCAAAAGGATTTATATGTGTATTTGAAGTTGTTGATATAAAAATCTTTTGCCCATTAAATACTTTCAATAAATTAGAATATTCATCTTGAGGTTCTATAATACAAACATCATCTGAAGGATAACGAATTAATATTTGCTCTATTAATGTTTTTACATTGAAAGATTTACCTGCCCCTGATGTTGCCAAAACACATCCATTTCCATTAATTAGCTGTTTTCTATCACAAAAAATTGCATTTTTACTAACAAGATTTACACCATAAAATAAAGACTTATCATGATTAAAGTCTTTACTATTAAATGGAACATTAACAGCTGTTGCTTCACTTGTTAAAGTTCTTTGAAATTGTAATGAATTATGCCCTAAGGGAAGAATGTTCTGTAAACCTTCTAATTGTTGCCATAATAAAGGTTTCATTTCTACTAACATTTCAGCTGCAACTTCCTGTACCTTTACAGTTTGATCTTCTAATTCTTCAAATGAATTAGCTGAAATACAAACTAAGAAATTGTTTTTAAATATCTTTTGATTATTTTTTTGAAGATCATATTGTAATTGTTCTGCATTTGAAATCCTTGTTTCTAATTTTTTATCTTTGACCCATTCATAATCCAAATTACTCTTACCTGCTCTTTTGATTTTTTCAAGTCTTTCAGTTTCCATTGCTGATAAACTTTTATCAACCTGTTTAATCATTTTTGCAGAATTAGTTGGACTTATATTCAATGTGGTTATTAAATTAATTTCTTCTAATGTAGTTAACCGATTGTAAAATCTTGGAGTTATACTTTTAGGAAGTTTTGATACATATAAAACCCTTAGAAATTTTTTATCATCAATTTCAATAAAATCTGATTCTCGCATAGAAATCTTTTTAGGTGCAATAACATCAAAAATAGACATATTATTTTCTTTAGCATAAGTAATAATATTTTCTATTCCTCTTGTTTCTAAAGATTCTACATTAAAAAAATTGTATAAAAACTTTAGTCTTTCCTTAATACTAACTAATGTTATTTTAGACTTTAATTCTTTAAATTTTTGCTCAGTTTTGATAAACATGTTTAGAAATAAAGCGTTGGCTTCAAGAAAATTTCTTGCTTTTAGTGATATTACAACAAATCTTTTAGTTTGCAAAGTTTCTTCATTAGATCCGAGAGAATTAGTAATTATTGTATTTAATTCTTCAGCTATTTGTAACTGATTTGAATCTTCTATACTATCAGTATCAAATATAAATCTTTCTTTATATTTTTCCGTTTTTATTGGTGTCCCAGCATTGATAACGGAAATATGATTATCTTCTCTAAACGAATGTAAGTATTCTAACCATTTAAAGAATATATTTTCTGCTTCTTCATCATTAGCTTTAGCAAATGATACATCAGTATATTCTATACAAATTGAATATTCTTCATCATTTATTTTAAATATATTTGTTTTTTCATCAACATCTTTAAACATATACGATATTACTTCTTGACTTGTTTTAGGTATAAAAACTCTAGGAATAAAACTACGCTTCCTCTTTGTTTGTTGTCGTAGTTTCTTTTGTTTCATTAATTTGTTTTTCCCCCTTTCCAACTACCTGTTTTGCAAGTTTAAGCAATACTTGTGCCTCTTCTTGACTTAATGAAAAATTACTTTGGGTATTTTCTAAATTATTAATTCCAAATTTTTTCTTAGCACGAGCAATTTCTCTTTGCTTTTTTCGCTCTTTTTGTAATTCTTTTTGCTTTTGCTTTTCTAGTTTCTGAATATTTTTTTGTTCTTTTTTACTTACATTATTAGCTACTGTTTTTTTATTCTTACCATACTTTTCTTGAATAATTTCCTCTTCTGTTTTGTAAAGAATAGGTTTTGCAAAGTTAATGTAATTTCTTTTCCAATAAAACATTATTCTTTCAGCGTTAAGTCCTTGAATCGGAATAAATCCAACAAAACCAATAGGAATTGCAATCAATATAACAATCCATCCTGCCGTATTGCTTCCTATTTTTGGAGATAAAAAAAGATATAAAGGTACAGTAGTTATAAGAATAAGAATGCCAAATATCCATTGTCTTAATGTAAAATTATAAAATTTTTCTTTATAATCTTTTATTTCATCATGAATTCTAGGTTCTATTCTATCCATCTTATCCTCCTGTCCACTTTTCAGCCATATTGCTTGTCATTGAAATCATAGCCATCAAAAAGCCATTTAAGAACATAATAGCAATCATTGAACTTATTGAACTTGCATCAGATAAAGTTGATAGTGAAAGCGAATAAATTGCTGTTGCAACAACTATCATTGATGCCTCAATTCCTAAAGCAATAGTTGACATTATAAATCGTTTACAAACATTTTGTCCGTCTTCCCAAGTACCAATTGCTATTGGTATCGGAGAAAAAGCAAAACTTAATATTAATTTACCTATTCGTAAAAACACTTGAACAAGAACACCGATCATTGTTCCCATAAATGGAATATATAAAATTAAAATGATAATTCCCATAAAACTACGGTCAATTATTCCTCCAGCATTTCGTACTAAATCTCCCATTTGAGTTGATAAATTAGGTAATGTACCTGTTGAGGATATTGTAGCAGTAACTTTTGTTAATATATCATTTGTTATAGTCATAATAGATGATAACAATTCAAATGAATTTTCAATCAACATTTTAAAAATAAGGAAGCGAATACATGTAAAAACGATTCGCTCCCAACTCATTCTCTCATAATCCATTACTTTTTTTGTTATATCTATCAAGAAAAACAAAGTTAATAAACTCAGTCCAATTGGTACAATAATTGTATGTATCTTTGTTGCTAGAGTCCATATTGTTGTTTTACTTATAGTATTCCAATTACAAAGACTACGAACAGTTCCTACAAAATCACTTATATCTATTTTAAACCCTAATATTTTGAAGGATATTTTAAATAGATTTTCAATTAATTTAGCCATTCGTATCCTCCCTTATTTTAAATCTTATAGACCAAATAATCCTTTTGATTGACTAATAGCTATTACCATAAATCCTGCCATCATAGTCATTAATCCTCTGGACTTTCCTTCTGCATCATCCCTTTGCCATCCTAATGCAAACATTACTGCACCAATTAAAGCAACTACACCACCGATTTTTAGTAACCAATCACAAACAAAACTAATAAAACCATCTATACTACTTGTGTTACTACCAGCAGCATATACACTACTGGTACTTAAGATCAAACTACAAACTATTACATTTAAACTACTAACTGTTTTCTTTACTGCTTTTTTTACTTTTAATAAGATATTATTATTTTTCATTGTTTTCTCCTTTTCTTTATTATGTCTACAATAGTAGACAATTAAATTAAAAAAAATAAAACTACAAATTTTCTAAAAGTTCATCAGTCAGACTTTTAGTAGATAAAATCACATCCCCTGAATTAATAGTTTGTTCTTCATCTGCTGTCAATTTTCTTGCTCTAAATTCGGGTTTCACTTTTGCAAAACCTAAACCTAGTTCGTTTAGTAATTGTTGCTTCTTTCTTATTTCTTTGGTCTTCCTCCTTTCTACTTCATGCTCATATTTATTTTGAATCGTGTTCTTTTCATCCCACGCCTCAAACAATTCTGAATATCTAGGATGTTTTGTTAAATCGAACATCTTAGAGTAAAACGGACGCAATCCAGACACTAATAAAATGCAATATCCTTTTTCCATTCTTGCTATCTCATCTATAAAAGCTAATTCTCTCCCAACAATATCCCAATTGGTAGAAGATGAACCCTGTTTAGAATAAGTTCGTCCTGATGATTTTTTATACCAAGATTTTTTCCCTAACATAGATGACATATAATCTAAAGTTTCTTTACTTCGTGAACCCATAAATAAAATATAATCGCAACAATCCAATGCTGTTTCCCAATTGTCTTTGTATACTTTTTTTAACTGTGATAATGATTGAAGACAAGTCGTTAAACCACAATTTAATCCACGAATATAAGCTAAATTTTCTAAATAGCGAGGAATAACACCAAGTTGACTCCACTCATCACAATATATTTGACAAGGCGAAGCAAGAGAACCATTGTTATGACTGGCATTATAATCAATAATAGAAAATATCTGAGTATACATAATACTTGCTATAAAATTAAATGTAGAATCATTTGGACTATTAATAATAAAATAGGCAATTTTGCCTTCATCACCTTTAGCTCCTATCCTACTTAATTCCATAGTATCATTAACTGTTATTTCTTCAAGTTCTGCTATATTAAATGGAGATAACCTTGCAGATGCTGTAATGATGATTGTACTCATCATTTTAGTGGAAGAAGCTGACACTTTAAAATGTTTCCATTGCTTTATTCCAATGTTATCTGGATCTTTTGTTTCCCATACTTTAAACATATTACCTAAAGTAGAATTGCCCTCTTTATCAGGTTCTGCCAATCTAATAAGTTCTAAGACAGTTTTAAAATTTCTATCTTTTTCATCATAATTAAAAATGACATAATAAATAATTGATTGAAGGAACATTGATTCACATCTCTCCCAAAATGGATCTCCAGTATTACTCTCTATTGTTTCGGATTTAGTATTTAACATTAATGTATTAATAAGAGTCATTACATCATCTTCTGCAATCCATTCTTCACCTTCAGAATCTTCAGAAACATGCCTGTTTATTTTCTTTATATACATTAATGGATTAAAATGATCAGACTTCCATTTTTCAACTAAATTTAAAACTTTAATATCATATCCTTTATTAATCAAAGACATTCCACAATCTCTAAGTAATTCTCCCTTTGGATCTGTAAGAATAATTGTTTCACCATTAGCATTCAAAATGTTTGGCTTAAAATAATATCTTGATTTTCCAGTACCAGGTCTTCCTAACAAAATAACATTACGATTTCGTTTAGATATTTTCATATTTTTTGAAAACATCTCTGTAGATGTAAATATTTGATTATTAACAAATTCTTTATCACGAAATTCTAAAGTATTTTTAGGTTCTTCCCACTCCGAGCTACCGTAAGTATTTTCCTGTATATTTTTTTTATTTTGAGTTAAATAAGTATAAATAACCATTGCTGTAAATAAACCTGTAAACAATGATGTTGATAATGTTTTTGCATTCAAAACTACTGGTGTTGTTATTATATGAAGTTTATCTAAGGCTTCTGTTAAATATTCAAATTTAAAACTACCATTAATTTCTGCAAGACTACTTACTCTAAGAGCATAATAAGAGGCAATGAAAACAACAATAAGAATAATCCATTTACTACTTTTACGAACTCTTTTAACGAGCAATTTCTGGTTCTTCTTCCTTATCTAATACTTTTTCAATAGGATTATTCTTTTCGGCAAATTTATCTGCCTCTTTTACTAAATCTGCCGTCTTGGATTTTTTTTTACTATTTTCTAGTAAGTCTTTTGTGTCAGTTTCTTTTATCAAAACAGTTGTTTTACCATCTGGTGTATGCTGAGCAACAAAATCCTTTGAACTATATTTTTCTTTAAACAATTTATAATCTTCAAAGTTATTTAATTCTAATTCAATTATATCATTTGAATTACTTTCTGTTTTTATATCTCTTGCACCATTTCTACCATACTCTTTTATTGGTCTATCTAATGGTGCAAAAGTTTTATATTCTTGTAAATCCTCTGATGGAATTGCAATTATCATTTCTTTGTCATTATACACACATGCACCATGACTTCTAAGTTCAAATAGTTGTTCTCTTATTTCACAATATTGTTCTTTAGTTATTTTTTGAGTACAATAATTGGATAAATAATCTCTAACTGGACAAGAGCCAAAATCTTCACCTATTTTACTTAAATCTGAAACTTTTAAATTCATTCCACGAGGCTGCATGATTTCATAATCTCTTTCATCAACAACGCCATCTTTATTAATATCTGTAAGTTCATTTTGAGCATATTGTTTAACTCTATTAGGTGGTATTTTTTCTAATTGTTCATTTAAAAAAGATAATTTACTTTTATTAAAGATTAAAACATATCTTTCATCTAAATTATCCTGTTCATCTTTAAGTGATAATTTTTTATATCTATCAGCCATAGTTTTACAAAAATTATAAATAATAGGTATCTTTTTTAAGGCTTTTCTTCTATCATCCCATTTATGAAACTTAATTTCATTTTTTGCTAGTTTTTCCTGTTTATGAAGTGATTGATTTCTACCTTGCTCACCACTAGGATCCATTTTCTTAATTCCCATTAAAACATTATTTTCTCTACAAACCGTAATGATTTGTTTTGCTTCGGCTCTTGTAAGTGGTGGTGAAACATAAAGTTCTTTAGTCGGTCCATCATTTCTAAGAGCCTTCATTGATGATGAAAAATGTTTTTGGTAGTATCTATTTGCTTTCTTCATAAACTTTCCAAATAATTTAGCAAATATTCTTGTTGATTTTTCTGATACAGCAACTGTTTTTTCTGCTGTGTGTTCCAAATCATGTTTTGCATTTCCATCCATACTATGCAACCTCCTTTTCTAACATTGACATATCTTGAATTTCGTTATCTTCAGAAGGAAAATTTATAATTTTATCATTTTCTAGCGTTTGATTATAATATTCTAATATTTGATTACTACTATAATGTCCTACATAATTTCCTTCTTTATCATGAAAACCTATTTGCTCATTTGGTGTAAATTCAATAATAACTGATTCTTTGTTTATTTTAGTTTTAATAATATTAACATCTATATAACCTGAAATATTATTAATAATTAAAGGTACTTCAACAAAATTAGAATTTAACTTGCATTTATATTTTGGAACATTTATTGATATTACATCTTTTTTCTTTGATTCATTAGGATAAAATATCTTTAAATATTTACTTATTTCATTATAGTTAATTCTTTTTTCAAAGGTCTTTTTAAACCCCTCTAATGAGTATTTTGATAAGCCTGAATTAAAGAGTCCCTTTCTTGGACAAATAATTAGATAACTTTTATCATCTGTCCAAGAACATATTTTTTTTATTGCAAATAATAAAGATGACGAATCATTAGTTTTAATATAAAAACCTTTTTCAGTTTCTAAATATATTTTTGATTTATAAATCCTACTAATAGGTTCTTTGTATTTAGAAATATATGAATTATCAAATATTAATTCCTCTTTTGAATTTTCATTGGAATCTTTTATTTTTTCATTACTGGGAGTCTTTTGCTTTTTTGTCTTATCTTCCCACTTAGTTTTTAATTCTTTAAAAGATTTTTCATATAGATATTCACCATTTCTATCATAAATTTTATAATATTCACCATCTCTTAATTTGGTATAAAATAACTCACCATTTTCAGTCCATTCACATTCATTCTTTGGCACATAAAAATATTCTTTAGCATCAGTATTTGGAATTCTAACAAAATAGTGTGTTTCTGTTTCTAAAGATGAAACAAGCAATACTTGATTTATAGAAAATATATAATCTTCTTTTTTATCTTGTTCTAACTCCTTTGTTGAAACAAATCTTTCTTCAATGACATTGCTTTCTTTTGTAATAACATTATTTTTGTTTAATACTAAGTTGTTATCTAAATTATTATAAAAAAGTATCGTTTTAAAATTTCCAGTCTTTCCTTTAAATCTAGTATCAATGAAATCCTTATCAACATTTAAAAATAGACTTCCAAATTTAAAAAATTCCATTTTTCCTTTATTTAAGAATAATTTTTCTTTTATATTCTCTTTTAAAATATCAAGAGTTTTATTTTTATATGACAATATTCCATCAATATCATCAAGATTATTGATTATATAAAGTTCTTCTACCTCTTCTAACGCTAATTTATCCTGATCACTAAGACTATTTTCATATTGTTTTATTACTGTTTGTATCTGATTATCATCTAATCTTATTCTTGCACTTCCATTAGAATTTTTTATATAAGTTTTATCAAATACATTTAAGTATTTAAAACGATTTAAGGATTCATAATCTGAATAGTCTTTATTATCTTTCAAAAAATCTGTTAGTAATTCATCTCTGTTAAGATTTGATGATTCATTTTTTAAATATTTATCAGGGTTCATATTAAAAATTGATACAAGTCTTTCTTCAATTTCAGTTTTATGATTATTGAAATAAAAAGATAATACTTTGTCATTCATTGAATTGACTTTTATTAAAACTTCTGTGTACAAGTAATTAGTCATTGCTTTAGTAGTAAAATTATCCATTATAGATTCTTTCTTTTTAATTGCTTTTGGATACATTATTTCTTCCAAATCTTGTCTAGTATAATCAGTATTTTCCATAATATAATCTCTAAACAGAGCATCATCATAGGTATTAATAATTATTTTTTCTTTTTTCAATTCTTTATAAACAGAAGATATATTTTGAGCCTTTAATTCTAGATCTTTAAAGTATTTATGACTTAATAAAAAATCAAAACCAGATACCTTACAATTTTGAATATCCATAAAAGATACATCTGCTTCAGATAAATCACCAAAGTCTTTATATTTTCCTATTTTAGAAAAATCTAAAACATTAACCTTTAATCCTCTTTTTATTAGTTCTGGAATCAGTCTTATCATTGCATCATGCCCTGCACGATCATTATCAAGAGCTAAAGTAATTGTAGAATTATTTTTTTTGATAAGTCTTAAATGTTCTTCGGTTAATACTAAACCCATCAAAGAAGAAACATTTTCAAACCCTAATCTTTTTGCTCCAGCAACATCTAAAAAGCCTTCAGATAAAATTAATTCGTTGTTATATGAAAGAGATTTAGCATTTGAATAATTGTATAATAACTCTTTCTTTTGAAATAATGAATTCTCTGCTGTATGTAAATACTTAGGTTGCTCATCTTTAATTCCTCTACCTGCAAATGATAATATATTTCCTTTTTCATCACAAATAGGAAACATTATTCTATTAGAAAATACTTCTTGAGTATTTCCATTTTCATCTATTCTCAAATATTTTAATTTAATTAAATCTTCCCTTGTTATCCTATCATTTTTTTCTGTCAATTTAAGTAACTGTCCCTTAACTGCAAAGCCTAAGTTTAATTCATTTATTTGCTTATCTTCTACTTTCCTATTATGCAAATAATTTTTGGCATCTTTATTTATTACAGTTAAGTTGTAGTGAAATAATTTAGAAAGATATTCATTTACTTCTATTAAATGTTTTTCTTCAGCAGTATATTTTCTTGAAGATACAATAAACTGATTATTATTTGAATTTCTATTTAATTTAGAAATATCTATATTTAAATTACATATTTCCACTACTTTTGCTATTGCTTGATTTATACTTAAATCGTTACCATTTACTTGTTTTTCGTATTTTTGAACAAATGATATAACATTTCCAGTAACGCCACAAGAAAAACAGGTAGCAATATTTTTTTTAGGATGTACTACTAAACTTGGATTATTATCATTATGAAATGGACATAATGATTTGTTATGATTTAATTTAAGCCCATAATAATTAAACACATCTATAATACTCGCTTGTTTTAAAACCTCGTCATATAGATTTATATTATATCGCCTACCTTTCTAGTTCCAAATCTAAATCATAATTTTTATCATTCTCATAACTAGATAATATTAATGCTTCATTCTTACATCTATAATTAATTTCATTGATTAATCTTGAGAGTAATCTCAAATTGGTTTCTACATCATGAACAATGTCGCTTACACTGAATTCATGACCTTCATCTAATTCTATCAACTGTCTTATATATCCATCTTTATCAAAATTGTCATAATAGTATTTTAAACCATCAGTAATATCAGTAGCCTTATTATTCGCTGTTGAAATACTAAATTTAAATGGAAATTGGCTTGATTCTCTTTGTTCAAAATTCCAAAATCCACAAGTTTGTTTTACTTTCCAGCCCAAGTCTTCAATTATTGGTTTTAATTTATTGATAGGAACAATATTCAAATTAATATATTCCCTTTCAACATAATACTTACCTATCTTTAATTCTTTAAATATTCTATCTAAATCAGAACACCATCTTGGTATAAAAGTATCTCGACCTAAAAGTTTACTTTCTAAATTTTCTAGAGAATTATTGTAATAATCTCTAAAACCATTAATATTATAATGTGCTATATCGCCACATGCGTTTGTAAAAAAAAGATACATTTTATTTGTTAATTTATCCAATGTACCACTTTTTTGCAGGTTTCTATATTCTTTAACTATTTTTTTAAATGAATATATAGTATTGCCTTCATATAATATTTCCGATTTTAAATTATTATTATCAATACACTTTTGAATCAATATTCTATCATTTGATTCATTACCAGTTAGAGGCAAATTATCAATTATATTCTTATCTGATTCTATGACATTATTGCTACCAAAAAAAGTTATTCTCTTATTATTTTTATTTAGTTCTATACGATTCAACTTAATCTCCTTTCTTTAATATTATTTTTCTAAATCAATATCTTCTTCTACTTCTTTTTTGTTAATTTCATTTCTTTTGTACCATTCAACTAATCTTCTTGCATTTGAGCCTATTTCATTCCAACAAGAAGAAATACACATTGTGTGATTTTCTATATTTGGATTTTTCATAGCACTTATAATTATATTCTTATATGAAGGCTCTTTAAAACAAATTAAATCATTTGATCTAACACAAACATATCTATTCTCTACTTTGTCCTTTAAAATAGCATAAAGATTATAATTTGTTTTCTGATATTTAAATATTTTTAAATTATATTTATTAATTTGCTTCTGCAATTCATTCTTTATTTGATTAGGATAATCTTCATAATTTTTATTTTTCTTAAATACTTTTTCCTCTATCCATTTGTTCATATAATCCATATCTTGATTCCTCCAATCTTGAACATTCACTTGATATGATGCAACAAGAATAAAAAAATGTTAGAACAAACAACAACATTAATACTCCCAATACTATTAACAATATTTTTATCATAAATTTACCTTTCCAATTCACAATCATATAATTCAACTTGAGATTGAATATTTTCAACCATTTTATTAAACATAACTTCATCTTTTTCTATTGCAATACTATTTCTATTAGTATTTAGACATGCAACAACAAAATTACCACTTCCTGCATATTGATCTAATAGAGTTTCAAAAGGATTTGAAATATATGAAATAATACTTTCTAAAAGTTCTACTGGTTTTTCTGCTTCCATTACCTTATCATTTTTTCCTCTTGGTTGATAATCAAATGTTGTGGGTAGCATACCATTAGTTCCCTTCATATAGCATACATCAAATCCCTTATTAATTAGAATATCTCTTACTTCATAGGAAGTTTTTCCCTTAATATCAATATTATTTTTAGTTGCTATTTCTATATTTTTCTTGGCATCTAATTTTAAAGTTCTAGGTTCTCCCTTTGAGAAAATCATAACATCTTCTACATTCTTAGATTTTCTTCCTGTATTAGCAACAAAATCACCTTTTTTCCATGGTACTTTAGCAAAATATTTAAATCCACTTTTAATTGCCATATCTTTTATTTCAAAAAGATATTTATAATTAATTTCAGATTCTTCAGGTAAAAATTCTACAAGAAAAGCTCCGTCTTTTAAAACTCTTTGTTTTTCCTCAAAATCTTTTTGATTATATTTAAATAATTCATAAGAAGCAAATTTTCTATTTCCTCCTGTTAATGCCTTTGATAAATCATAAGGATGATCTGTTATAATTCCATCTATTGAATTATCTGGAATCATAGATAAATCTCTGCCATCTCCATTAATAAGTAAACAATCATTTCTATTACCATTAATTTGAGAAGTAACTTTATATACTCCACGAGAAACTTTTTCAAATAATCCCTTTTCAACACCTTCATATATTCTTGCTCTTATTGATTCATTATTTACTTTCATTACAGAGTTAACAAGATTTGTTGCCTCTTTAACAGTAAATTGATTATCATCCAAAAAATACTGAAATAGATTCATTTGAATAGTATTATCTGTCATATTCTACTTCATCCATTTCTTGTTCCTTATCTTTTTTTAAACATGGCTCTAATAGTTGTTTTAATTTATCACATAAATCAGTTTGCTTTTTAAATTGAAATGACTCATAACTATCATTATATTCTCTACTATTTACATCCAAATCTAACTGAGCAGTCGTAATTTCAAATACTCCCCATGAATGTGTTATCCAAATTCTTTTATTTAATATTTTACTTTCCATAATTATCCATAATGGTTGATGTAACTCAACATAATTTCTACTATCCTTATAAAACCAATTTGAATGATCCTTTATTTCATCAATGTCAGCTGTAAAAATTAATTTATAAATATCTTTATATTTTGTTTTATAAATTGAGTTTTGTAAATTATCAGTTCTAATCATTTGCTTCACCAATATATTTAGTTAATATTTTCTTTAGTTGTTTTACTAAGCAATGCAAATCAAGTGAAGAATAGTATTCAACTCGTTCATAAGTTATTTTTTTATTTAATGCTTTTGAAATATCCATTATTACAATATAGTCATCATGATATTTTCTCACTCTAATTTCACAAGGCAATCTTTTATCCATTATTGATATATTTATTGTTTCATAATTTTTTTCACAATTATTCACTGGATTGTGAATTGATAAATCTAAAATATTTTCTATATTTTGATTAAATAAAAAGTTATATAATTCTTCATATTTTGTATCATATATTTTTGATTCATAAACTTTATTAAAATTCATTATCTATCCTCCCTAATTAAATTGACTTTGACCTTTTGCTCTTGTCCAAGCACTAGAATATCCATTTGTACATTGTATTGCTACCCAATATAAATAAGGAAAATTGTAATTAGTATAATTAGTATGAGAAGCAATATAATTTTTTTGAGTTTCTGCTTGAGCTCTAGTTAATGTATAGTCTGTAACTACAAGGTAATATCCTGGTGCAGATGGTGCTTCACTTATTTGCCCAGTCCAACCTGCTGATTGGAATACACTTAATAAGGCTGAAGCGTTCCCATAAGGACCATGACCAGTAATTAATTGACAATAAGCTTCTGTAACTGAAGCTGTTAAAGTTACATCATAATCGGGCATATTACTAACCCAACCATTCCAGCCATGAAATTTATGATAACTATCCAAAACATCTTGACCATTTAAATTAGGAATTTCATCTCCATATCCAACAGATCTTTGTGTCCATAAATTATTGTTAACATAATAATTTACTGTATAGTAATTTTTACTCCAAGTTGCAATATAATTTCTATTTCCTACTGAACCTTTAGCAATAATTACATTTTTAGTTGCTGTAGTTAATTCTGTTCCAGTCCATCCAAGAAATGTATAGCCTTTTTTAGTTGGTTGTGATAGTGCTATCGTATTAGATTCTATATTATAATTTGTTGGTTGAGATGAAATACTACCACCATCCAAATTATAAGAAATACTGTATTCTATTGGTTTCCAATTTGCAGTATACACCTTATTACCAATTGAACCTTTTTCTATTTCCACATTATCTGATGGTATTGTGCCATTATCACCAGTCCATCCAAGAAATGTATAACCTTCTTTTGTTGGTTTTGGCAATAGAAATGTGTCAGTTTCAATATTATATTTTGAAATTGATGATGACAAAGAACCACCATTTAAATTATAAGTAATTGAATAATCTATTATTTTCCAATTTGCCTTTATTTCATGATCAAAAGAAATATTCATAACTGTGTCTTCTTTTATTAATAAATTATTATAAAACCAGCCTTCAAATGAATAACCTTTTTTTGTAGCTTCTGGTATTGTTCCATATAGGCTATTATACGAAATATCTACATAACTAGGATTAACTATTCCACTATTTGGATTTAATGATACTCTGTATACATTAGCAATCCAATTGGCTTTATAATTTTTATTACCAATAGTACCCTTTGGTATTACAACATTAATTTCTGCTCTTAAACCATTATCACCAGTCCATCCAAGAAATGTATAACCTTCTCTTGTTGGTTTTGGTAATGTTATTGCATTAGATTCTACATCAAAGTTTATTTCTTTTAAATCTTTACTACTCCCAGTATTTAAATCATATTTAATAATATATTGATTTTTTGTGTATTGTGCATGATAATCAACATTAGTTTTTACTGAATTAATTGATGGACTCCATCCTGTAAATGTGTATCCATCTAAGAATGGATCTTCTGGAGGAGTTGGCATATTACCATAATCAACTTCTTCTTCTCTCAAAACTCCACCAAATAAATCATAATATTTTACATTTAATTTGATTATTTCCCATACAGCATACAAATTAATAACATCATTATCATTGCAAGATAAATTATATATTTCTTGCTCATCTTTATAAGTAACATTACCATTTGGAATTGTAGACCATCCTAAGAAATTATAGCCTTCTTTAGTGAAAGTATTTTTTCTTAAATTTTCTTTATTATTATATTTGATTTTTGTACTTTCCATCTTTCCTGTTCCTGATGATGAATTATAAATAATACTATATGAAATCGGTTTATAATTAGCAGTTAGTTTTAAATTACCAGTTGAACCTTTTTTTATTTCATAATTAATTTTTGGTTCATCATCATTTTTTGATGTCCATCCAAGAAATATATATCCTTCTTTAACTGGATTAGGAAGAATTATATTTTCTTCTACATTGTAGTTAAGAGGATTATCTTCAATCACTCCTCCAACTAAATTGTAAGTTATATCATATTTTATAATTTCCCAGTTTGCACTTATCGTTATATCTTTATCTTCATTAAATACATTTTTACTAGATACTTCATTATTGTTTTCATCAGTCCAATTAATTAACTTATATCCTTTTTTTGATATTGTTGGTAATTCACCATATATCTCATCAAAATTAATTTTTTTAGGACTTATTTGCTCTCTTGCACCATTTGTGTTATATATTAACTTATATGAATTAGGTTTATAATTGGCAAGAAGTTTTATGTTACCAATTGTTCCTTGATTTATCTTATAATCAATAATAGGTTCTTTTGTTTTATCATCTGTCCATCCTAAAAATGTATACCCTTTTTTTGAAGGCTTTGGAATATCAAATAAATCATCTTCTACAGTATAAGTTAAAGGAGCATTATCTTCAAATGCTCCTCCACTTAGATTATAAGAAATTTCATAATTATTAACATCATAAAGTGCATTATAAGTCAAATCAGTTTTTACTTCATTTACTATATCATTGTCCCATTTTGAGAATGTATAACCTAATCGCTTTGGATTTTCTGGAGCAATAACACTCTCTCCATAGTCATACTTACTTTTACTAATAACTGATCCATCATAATCAAAAAATTCAACATTATAAGTTTCTATTTTCCACATAGCATATAAGATAATATTTTCATTATCTTTAGTCGTTAAATTAAAAACATCCATTTCATCCAAATATATAGGTTCTCCATTTTTTTCAGTCGACCAACCTGTAAAAATATATCCCTCTTTTGTCATTGAATTTTTAGGTAATTTACATACTTCATTGCCTTTACAGGTTATAGACTCCATTGTTCCAGAACCATCATTAGAATCAAATGAAATATAATATTTAATTCCTTTTGCTTCTTCTACTTTTTTTCTATTTGGAACATATTTATATGGATCATCTTCTTTTTTCTTATCTTCTACTGAATCTTTGTTGTTATCAGGAAAAATTTTTGTTTCTGGAAAATTAATCGGATTTTTAATAGGTAATGTGTCATTTTTATTAAAAATAATTAACAATCCAAAGATTAACAATAGCAACAATAAGATAAAGAAAAAAGGAATACGATATTTCAAAGTAATATAACTATTATTACCAACGAAAACATATCCCTTATTAAATCCTAACATTTTGGTTTTCACTTCATATTTCTCATTTTTAAAATATAGTAAATCCAATTCTTTTTTTTCAGAATTGGATTTATATTTTTTTAATTTAGTACATCCAATAACAATATTATTTTGGTTTTTCTTTAACTCTTTTCTTGTTATATATGGAATTTCTTTATAATATTTTGAATTTTCATGCTCAATAACATTATAACTTTTACTCATTCAATACTCCTTTCATAATATTACTTTCTTTTTTTCTTTTTAATAATTGATCTAGTTAAAGTAATTACGCCAATCAATGATACTCCCCCAATTATTAAATATAAAGTTTTATTTGCTTCATATCCAGTTTGAACACCTTTATCAATTTTAACAGCTGGTAAAAGAGTATTTTGATATTTTATACTATAAGTTAAGTCTTCATCTGTTTCTACCAAATTATCATTAACAAACAAACCTTCATCATTCAAAGTTACCCTTACTATTTCAGATGAAATTGAGTAACCTGTCGGAGCTGATTCTTCACGAATGAACCAGTGCCCATACTTTATTGGGATTAATGCAGTACCATTTTCCGTATTAGCATTATAAGTTCCAATTACCTCATTACATTTCTCATCTTTACATAATTTAAACGAAAAATCTTTACTAACAATATTTTCTAATGTCTTATCATCTACTTTATTAATTAAAATATAATTTTTAATAGCTTTATTATAGATTTTTTCTGAATTAGATATTTTCTCTATATTTTTTCCTTTGTACTTTGTATCAACTGATAATTTTTCTTCATTTTTATAATATCCATTTAATTCCTTTTCCTCACTTATTTCAAAATAAGTTTCATCATCATAAGATAATGGTAAGTCAGCATTAAATACATATTTACCTTTATTATCTGTTGTTCCAGTTTCTATTTTCTCACCAGCATGTACTAATATTTTTCCATCATAAGACAAAATATCCTTAGTAGCTGTTAAATTAAAAATAACACCTTCAAGTGTCATATTTGTTTCAGCATCTAATTTTGTTAAATTAACTTCTACTTTTTGTCGTTTATTAGTAATTGACAATGTTTTTAAAATAATTGGAGTTACATTATCTTTAAATTCCAAATTTATTTTATATTTATTAGTATCAATTATCATTCCTTTTGGAACTTCATATTCATAAACCAGATATTTCCCCAATGGAAGTTCTTTAGACAAGGCATCATTATTACATGTTGTAGTTACCTTATCAACAATTTCACCCTTTTTATAAATGATAGAGCCATCTGCTGGATCAATTATATCTTCATCTGCTTGAATATTTACAGTCATACCAGCAAGACATTTTTCTTCATAAATAAATTTCGTATTTCCATTTTTATCTTTTTCAACACCAGTTAGAACTTCACCTTTCTTCTCAATTTTTATTTGTCCTTTTACTGCTTTGTCATACATAGTAACAGTCAATATTGGATCTCCATCATCATCAACCTCTACAATATTTGAATTTGTTACTTTAAAATTTTGACCATCAGAATTAATCAAATAAAAATCAGGACTTTCAATTTCTTCAAGAATCCAATTTCCAGCTTTAACTTCTAATGGTAATTGAAAAAATCCTTTGTCTGAAGTCTTCCATGTATCATAAGTCTTATCAGCTACCTTTTGTTTTAGATATTCACCTGTTTCAGCGTTTTTAATCTTAAAAGTAGTATTTGACATTGTAATTAACTTATTGGTATCTTTATCTCTTTTTACAAGTTTTACATAGGAAGTAAAATTACGATTATTAATTATATATTTTACGGTATCTTGATTTTCTCTTGCAACCTTGAATTCCCATGTATTTTTGATCATATCTGTATCTACTTTACCTTTTACTTGTTTAACAATAAATGTTCCATAAGCAAGTTTTCTAGTTTTAGCATAGCCTTTGTCTGATGTAACTAATTTATCATATTCTTTTTCTGTAAATTCATCTCTATGATTCCAAGCTTCTTCTATACTTCCATATTTATCAACATATTTTTTTGCAACTACTAAAAATTCAGCATCTTTTTCTTTTTCTACTATTTCTGATTCATCACCTGAAGTAATTATTTTTTCAAGTTCAAAATCTCCAACAATAACATTTTCTTTTGAAGTTGTTTTATTTATTACTGTTTTTGTTTCTTGATTAGCATAGTCCAAAGTAAACTTATGAACTGTTTTATCAACAGAATAACCTTCTCCAGCTGTTAGTTCACGCCACTCATAGTCGCCCAAATATAAATTATCTACTTGTGCCATTCCGTTTTCAATACGAACTCTAGTTATTTCTGTTCCTTTATTATATATAATAGAATCATCAGCTGGATCTAAAATATTCTCACTTGCATATAAACCATATAATGCACCATCAATAACTGCTTCATTTTGGGCATGTTTAACATCAGCATCTTCTTTATACAAATAAGCTGTACCTTTAACTCTTTCGTTGGATAAACTTACTTTAATACTACCACTACCTGTTACTTTATCACTTACTGTATTATTCTCTGAATTTAACCAATACTTTGTTTTTGTTTTAGTTTCTATAACAGTATAAGTGTGTGTTTGTGAAGCCTTTTGATTAGCAGAATTTTGAGCTTCAGCGTCAGCAGCTGTTTGAGCTTCTATTTTACTATGATATGCACCACGCTGATTTACTTCATTCTTTCCTGCATCTCCTAAATCATCCCAATTTGTTACATAAGTTTTTGGTGAAGATGTAGATGAATGAGTTACTACAGAAGTTGATTTTGCATTTCCATTAGCGTCAGTTATAGCAGATGAAAACTTAATACCATCTCTATAAAAGTCAACTTCTACACCAGATAAAGGTTTATCACTTTCAATATCTGTTTTATGAAATGATACTTCTACCTTTTCTTCTGCACTTTTTGTAGAAGAAAATGTTTCATATATAGGTTCAACTTCAGTTAATCTAAATACATGAATATAATCCATTGAATTTACTGTTATATTTGTAATTCCAAATGTTGTAATTCCAGAAGCTAATACAGCATCCCCAACACCATAATTATATCCATTTGCACCATACATTGATATTTTATTACCATAAATATGAATAAAGCCAACATGTCCACTACCAGTATAGTTTGCCTTGTCCTCTGGTCGTTGAATAACTAAATCACCATTTTTAAATAAACTTGCATTGGCTTTTACATCTTTAGCATATCCTGACCAAATATGCTTAGCATCTTCTGGATGATTCATAGCATTAGTATACATAGCTGATGGAGCATATCTAGCACCTGTTCCATCTGGCTGTTTTGTATTAATATCATACGGATGAATTCCTGCAATTGAGGTTCCAATACCTAGTTTATTTAATGTACGAGTAACTAACCCAGTACATGTTCCTACTTCTCCATATCCCCAATCACTATAGGATTGAGCTGTTTCTATTATTTTATCTCCTGATACATTCGATAAAGCATGTACCTGTGTTACTAATAAATTAGTTGGTATAGAAGTAAGTAACACACCAGTAGTTAGAAACAAACTAAAAATCTTTTTGAATTTCATACCAATTTTCTTTTTCACAATATTCTCCTTTCATCAAAAAATGGTACTACTAAATTTTATGGAATAGCTCTCATCTCCTTTCTTTATAAGAAAAAAAGAGAAAACAAGGCATAAAAAAACAGACATATAAATATGTCTGAATATACTTGCCTTACACTTTCTCCATAATATCATTATAGCACGATTTTATAGGACAGTCAACGGACATTTTTAAAATAATTAGAATAATTTTTAAATAATTTGAATTCTATCAAGCGATTCCATTAAACTAACATTATATACTTCAAAATTCGAAAACGCCTCATCTAAAGAATTGTAAGATAATTTTCTATTAGAATATAAAATTGCATATATTATTACCTTATCATTTATTTCTTCTATGATATATTCTAAACTATATAATTTAAACTTTAAAACTTTTAATTCATTAAATTTTTGTTTTATACTTTCATAATCCATACAATCACCCATAATATAAAATGATAAAATTAATTATCATTATCTAACTTCTTCAATAATATGTGTCTTTTAATATTTTCATCTTTTTTATAAAATGTTTTTATTTCAAATCCCATATCTTGTAAATTCTTTAAGCTAAATTCATTTCCAAAAGTAACTTCTGCTACTATATTAAAAATTCCTTTCTTCTTAGCTTGAAGTTCTAAATAATTCACTAACATTTTTTGTAATCCGTTTCCCCTATATTCTGGTAAAACTATAACCCCATCAATATCTGCACATTTTCCTGTTATATCTGGAATAAAGTTTTTAATTTGTTCCATTCTATCTGATACTGATAAAAATATCCAAGCAATCATTTTTTTATTATAAAATGCACCATATATTTCACCATCTTTATCAGGATTATTCACAATTCTTAAATAGCTTTCTTCTTTAAATGGTAAAAAATATCCTTTTTCACTTTCTTTAAAATTATCAATTACTACTTCTTGAATATTATAAATATCTTTAACATCATTACTATCACAAATTCTAATCTCAACTTTATTTAAGTCTATTTTAAACATAACCTTCCTCCATATTACACAATAAATAATTAAATAAATCTAAAAATATTGTACCACAAAAAAAGAAAATATTTATTATTCATATTCAAATACAACAAAAAAAGTAGTATATTATAAAACTACTTCTTTCTTATAGATAAAACAGCAGGATTTACTGTTCCTTTTTCATCAGCATCTTCGATTCCATATTTTTTATTCCAATGTTTTCTATATTCTTCACCTTGTTTTGAAAAATGTGATAATGCGTTTGCTGTAGCACCAGCCATAAAACCACTTAATCCTAACTCTTCATCATAAACTTGTTGTTCTGCTTCTTCAAAAGAAATACCTTCTTCCATTTTTTTCATCATAGATATAGTTGCTTTTACAACAAATACTGAATAACCATCATTACTATTATTATCAGCAAATTGTAACCACTCTTCTGCTGTTTCTGGCTTAACTAATGTTAATCCTTCCCTCATTAAAGTATATTTCATTTTTTTAGCCTCAGCATCACCTTTTTCTTTTGCTTCAGCCCATGCTTTATCTTGTTGTTCTTTTTCAGCTTGTTCAGCATCTACTATTCTATCACCAAATATTAATCTTTTAGAAGCAAATATATCTTCAGCTTTTCTTCTATCATATTCAGGTTCAATAAATGGATTTGAATATAATACCTCACCATCTTTTGAAGTTATATCAGAAATTGCAGCTCCATATCCAACAAATGGTATACCACTATATCCAATTTCTACATTTATAAAATCAGTTACATTCTTTAATTCAGCTGTTTCTTCTTGCTTAACACCATACCACCATCCTGTGTATGATACATCTTCTCCAATATGTTCTCTTAATTTTTCAAACATAGCTTTTGCTTTTGACTCTTTGTCTTGTTCTTTTTGAGCTATAAGTTCATCAAAAGTCATATCTCCTTCTTGCATTGGTAAAAATGATCCTGCTTGAGTATGACAAACATATTGATAACCATTTCCTTCCATGTTACTAATTAGTATTCTATAATCTGGATTATTTCCATACTGTGCTTTAACTTCATCTAAACTTAATCTCTTACCATAATAAATCCATTTTGAAAAATTTGATTTTTCTCCATCAAAACTTTTTTCACCATCTACAACAAATTCTTTGTCATAAAAACGAAAGCCTTGCATTTTACCATCATTTTCAATTTTCATTGGATCTCTTTCTTCAACTTCTGAAATTGAAGATTCACTAAATAATACTCCTCTGTAAATTTTTTCAACATAACTTTTCTTTACTTTTTCCATATCAATATTTCCCCCTTTTGCAGTCGCAAAGTGTAATACTATAAGAAAAAGTAATATTTATTTGCTATTTAATTAGTATTTTAATATTGTTTTTTTAAATATGATTAAAAAGCATATATGGTCAAATTTGACAATTTATTATTTTTATGTTAGAATACAAGCCATATCAAGCAGGAAATCTCAAAGTATTACACTTTGAGATTTTTTGTTTTCTTTTAGAAATTAAAAAATCAAAGAATTTTCTTTGACCTTTTAATTACTATTCTTTTTTTTAGTTAAAACTAATGGTTTGTGATTTTCGTCAACCCTGTTCCTATAAAATCTTTTATTTTTTCGTACCTCTTCAAATAATGAAGTTACAAATTTAGTTTTATTTTTTGATTTTTCTACTTTCTTTAAATATTGATCACCCATTGTATAGTTTTCTTGTGCATAGCTTTCTCTTGCCAAAACTAAAGTTGCGATTGCCTTTTGTTCATCATTTAGACCTAAAGTAGCACAAGCATCATCAATATTTATACCAGAACTTATTAATTCTGCAAATTCGTTTATATTTTCTATTCCATAATAATTTTCAGTATCATTTCCAAAATCATCTGTTGTCATTTTAATCCTTGGTTTTTTGTCTTCTGGATTTATCAATCCTTTTAAAGATGCAATCAATTCGGTAAAATCAAAATCAGTTTGTTCTTCTTTTGAAAGTGCAGTAGCAATTGTTAAGTAATCTATTGCTGTATCTTTATCAAATTTTTTCATATATGCTAACCCTAATTTAGCATATACCCATGCTTTAGGTTCTCCGAATTCTAGTAATTTTCTATATGATTCTATGCAATCATCATATTGACCATTATTATAAGCATTATTACCTTCTTTTGCAGTTGCAGAAAAATCAAGATATTCATCCATAAATGGTTTAAATCTTAAAACAATTTGTCTATTAGAATCTGTTCCAATACTAAATGAAGTTACATCTGGAATATCTTTTACTATATCGTGTATTCCTTTTCTTCTATTACTATCCATTGGTTTCAATAATACAATACCTTTTTCGTATAATTCAGATAATTTGCCATTGATAAATTCAGAATCGTCGTAATCTACATTTGTTGGTTTTGAAATTTCTGTTTTCTTTGTAGTTTCTATAACTTCACTTGCTTCTATTGTTTCTTCACTAGGTGTATCAACAATTTTTTCATCAATATAAATAGGTGTATCTGAAATTGGATATTGAGCAGGTGGTTCAATTACTTGTTGTTGAACTGGCACAAAATTCATTGGATCATGTTCTACATTTTTTATGGAAGCATCTACTCTATCTAAAGTTTCATTATTTCTTTTATAATTCAACATTTTTTCTGTAGTATTTAATACTTGTTCTAAGCCATCTGTAAGAACACAGTTTTGTCCTAGTTTGTTTGACTTTGAAATAATATCTAAATATATTCTTGCTTCAGTAAATCTATTTTGAGCTAGTGTTTCATAAAAGTTTTGAATATATTCTGAAATATCAAATGTAAAATTTTCTCTGCTTACATAAGTTAGTGCTATCATTGGTTTTGAAAAAGCCACATCTTGTTCTATTAAACTTATTTTAATTAAATCAATAATTAGAAATTCATATTCACTCTTATTAATGCCATTTAAATAGCCTCTTAATGCTCTAAATGAATTGTCAAAATCCTGTTGCATTAAATAACCAATTACTGTAGCAAAAGTTATATTGCTTGTCATAGGAGAAACATTTATTTGAGGAGTTGTATTATTATTAACAGATTCAGCTTTTTTTACTGGTGATGTTACTGCTTGTTTTGCTTCTGCTTTATTAGTTTTTGTTTTTGTTAATTCCGTTATATCTTTAAGTAACATAAACATAGCATTATCACTTGGATCTATATTGTTTCTTTCAATGTAATCTTTGCTTAAAGATAATGCAAGTTCAAAATTTTTGCCATTGATAGCTTCAAATAATTTATTTGTAGAAATAACTTCTTTTTCTGGAATAATTCCTGTTTCTTCTAATTTAGAAACTTCTCTTGCTAGAAATAATATACATTCATCTGCTATACTTAAATGATGTTGTTCTTGTACTTTCTCTAAGTGAGCTATAATTTCTTTATACTTTTTTTCTATAGCTAAATTCGCTATATTCTTTTTTAATTCATTTTGCACTTCTATAGCTTGGGATAATAATGTTCTTGTAATAATATCTTGAACACTTAATCTTCCGTGTTGTTTAATTAATTCATTAAGTTGTTTAGATGCTAATGTAAATTTTTGATTTAATGCAGATATTCTTACTTTATTTTGAGAATAAGGATCATTAAACCTTTTGTCATTAAAGTCAACTCTAATATCTTCTAATTTTAAGTATTTAGCATATTCTCTATGTTGTTCAGGAATTTCTGTTATCATACTAAGCAAATATAAATAGAAGTTACTATCATTATTGTAATATTCGTTATCACTATCATAAAAATGTTCAAAGTAAGTAAATGCCTCTTCATAGTTCTTTGATTGAACAGCTCTTAAAAACAACTGAAAACAAGCTCCTAAATGATTTGGATTCAACTCATAACATTTTTTAAAACATGCAGTTGCTTTATCATATTCTTTTGAAGCAATAAGCTGTTTTCCATAATAGAATAAATCATCTATAGATAAAAATGAATAATATCCTCTCTTAACTCTTTCAAGAACTCTATCATTAATTAAATCAGTTAAATCTTTTGAATTAAAACCATAACTATTCAATTCTTTTGTTGTCAATTCTTTTTCATCTATTAAACCATTATACATCTTATTTAAATTTTCTTCATTTATCATTTTTTAATTCCTCCTTGCTTTCTTTTAAGTAAAAGCTCTTTACTTTCAGACATACCTTCCTTATCAAATTCATCAGATAACAAAACTGGATACATTGTTAAAATATCTTTTGTTCCAATCATAGTAACAACACATAAATCACGAGTTTCTTCTTCACCTTTAAAACCAATTGGTGTATCTAATCTAAATCTATACATATCTGAAACTTCAAAGTGATTTGAATTCATGTTTTCAATTTTTTCTCTTGCGTCTATCAACAATTTTTTTAAATCAGTATATTTAAAAAAGCATCCATTTGTATCTTTATCTCTTTGATTCATGTGCTTACTTATATGTTTTAAAAGTAAGTCCTCACTATCATCAAACAAACGATATATCATATAATCCTTTATTGGATCAAAATTATTGTCCGATTTTTTTAATTTTCCCAAATTTCGAAGTAAATACATTTCTAATATTTGATAATGTTGTAGCAATTTTGGAGTTAGACGATCAGAATTTATTGACTTCAAATACCTATAAGCCTCTCTGTAATTTTCTTCTAAAATATTTAAACATACCAATCCAATTGTAGATTGAATATAAAACTTTCTGTTTAATTGTAAAGTTTCTAACATTTTTCTTGCAACTTCATTATCTCCTGTTTGGATATATAACTTTGCTATTGCAAGTAACGATTTATTTTGCATATCTGGATCAATCATGCATTGACTATAATAAGTTTTACTTTTTTCAAAATTATTTTCTATATTTTCTAATAATCCATATACTTGTTTAAACTCTATAATATCACTTTGATTATTTTTCAAAAGATTTCTTACTTTTGCATATTTTCCTTCTCTTAAATCTATTTGAATTAATTTTGAAAGAGATAAATCATTTAGTTCTCCATTATACTTGTAAGCCATCTCAAAATAATAACGAGCGTTTCTATAATCATTATTATTCCAAAATTCTATTCCCTTAAAGTAGGCATCTTTTTCACTTAATATCTTTTCCATTATTAACCTCCCTTCTTCATTAATTCTTAAAGTTAATCACTTGCAGAAAAAAAGTGATTAAAATGTTCTTTTTTTATGTTTAAAATGGCAAAATATAATAACATATTGATTTTTTTTATAAAAAAGTGTATTATAAATAGCAAATTTGGTGCAGAAAAAATCACAAAGTGATTAACTTTGTGATTCTTTTTATTTAACAATTAATATCAACTATGTAATTAAATTTAGACCAACTTTGGTACTATTTATAAAAATGGTATTACTTATCTTTTTTTAAAACTAAAGAAGAGCCTGTTGCTATATCAACAGCTTTATCAATAAATTGATTTATATTTTCTTTATATACTAATAATACCTTTTTTGTAGTTTCTATAACTTCACTTGTTTCTATTCCTAAAAAACCTGCTATAGATTCTGTTGTAAAATATTTCTCATCTACATACCCTAATTTTAAACAAATTATTACTGCTTCTTTTGGTGTTAATGATTTTAGCATTTCGCCAAAACTTGGTGTTCTCATTAATTCTAAGATTTTCAAATAATCATCTTTTTCTATTTCAGAAGTTGTTTGAGGTAAATTTGATTTTGGATTTTCAACTTTTTGTGAAATTAATTCTGACTGAATTACTTCTTCTAATTTTGGTTGTTCTTTTGGAAAAATACTAGATTGATTATTTTCATTTGAAATATTTTGTATTTTTTTAACATTCCTTTTTCTTTTTCCATCTGGATTAGATAATAATCTTTTCATTTTAGGAATTAAACTACCATAAAATTTGTTTGTTTCTTCTTTTCCCCATGTTGACGAAGCGACTGGATTATCTAAATCATCACCATATCTTAATTTTACTAAAGAGATTTCCTCTTCTGTTAATTTACTTAACATTGCATCTATTTCTTCTCTTGGATATCCTTTTAAATATTCATATATCGTTTGTAATTTTTTTCCTCGCATTTTTCTAAAGTTCCTTTCTTCAACATCTATACTAGACTTCTCTATGGATATTTCTCTTGTTTCTATATTTTTTTGAGCTGGAATATCCACTATTGGAGTGGTAGTAGATAATTGTAATGTCGATTTATTAATTTTTACATTTTTTTTATTAGTTCTTCTTGTTGTTTCTATTACACCACAATTTTGCAATTGGATTCCTATTTTCTTTACAATTTTTGTTATTAATCTTGATACATAGGATTGTGAGATGAACATCATATCAGCAATTTCTTTTTGAGTATGAACTTCATTATTATAAAATCCAAAATGAAGCATAATTATTTCTCTATCTCGATCTGGTAATTCTTTCACAATTTCTCGTATAATTTTATAAGTTATATTTTTTTCATAATCTTCAACAATATCAGTTTCATCACTAATTGTATCTTCTATTTTTAGTTCCTTTCCTTCTTTGTCATGTGTAATTGTTTTATCTAAGCTATCTACCTTTTGATCTTTCTTCAATTTTCTTAAAAACATTAATATTTCATTATCAATACATCTTGTTGCATAAGTTGCAAATTCAACCTTTTTAGATTTATCAAATGTTGTTACTGCTTTCATTAAACCAACATTTCCTATCGAAACTAAGTCTTTTTTATCATATTCAACAGATTTAAATCTATTGTTTACTTCATACAAAACTAATCTAATATTATGTTCTATTATCATCTTTATAGCATTTTCATCACCTTGTTTTACTTTATCTAATAGTTCATTTACTTGAGATTTAGGTAATGGCTTTGGCAATTTGTTAGCATCTATAAATAATTCGTCTGTATTCATGCTCACCTCCAATTTCTCAAAGTATGATACTTATAGAAAAAGAAAAAAATGATGATGATTTCCCATTAATTTAAAATTATTGACCAGTTTTTCCTAATGTCTACCAATCATTGACAAATAAGTAAAATATGGTATCATATATAACAACAAAAAAAGTCCCAAAGTATCATACTTTAAGACTTTCTTTTTTAATTATCTTGATTTTTTATAACTTTTTTCTTGTTCCATTTTTTCATGAATTTTCGGAGCAACAACTTCCTTATTAGCTCTAATATACTCATCCCAGTTTTTGTGAGTTGGTCCAAATTCTTCTTCATAAGAAGGGACTCCCTCAACTTTAACTGAATCATCTAAAAATGGTATTGCATAACATAATCCTAAATTTCCTTGAATTTCTTCCTGAGTATAAGCACCACATCTTAATGCCATTAATGTTCTGTTATACTTTCCCATATCCTTGTTGCTACAATCACTATATAGCATCCAAATTTTTCCACTTCTAATATCCAAAGAATCAAGTAATAAAATATCTAATAATCCTTTTGGGCTTTGCAACATTTGCATTAAAACTGTTAACGCACCTGGATTTCCTTCAGACATGACCATCATCATATCCATCATATTCATATCTCCTGTTATCTTTTCATTTCCCATCTATAATTCCCCCTTTAACTATCTTAAAGTTAAAAACTAAAAGAATTATAAATAAATAGTCCTAATTTATTAAATATACATAAAAAAAGAATATAAGAAGTTTATATTCTTTTTTGGTCAAATTTGACAATTACTCATTTTTATGCTAAAATACAGCACATATCAACGAGTTATCTCAAAGTTTTTAACTTTGAGATTTTTTTATCTTCCATATCTTTTATTAAATTTTTCTATCTGTGATAATGGTCTATTAGTCTTTCTTAAAACTTTTTCTGAATCTGTATTTTGTTCCAAACCTTGTCTATAAGTTTCAACATTCCTTATTTCATCATAACTAACAGTTCTTCCACTTAATAAATCAAATATTGATTCTCCTAATACAACCTCTTGTTCTCCAAAATATAAATGTTTTATTACCGAATTTGCTATATAACCTTTAGAAAAATAGACATCTAATTCTAAAGCCGTAGGCATTGGTTGATTTATATTTGATAGTGTTGGAATAGTAATATTCAAAGAATTATTTTTCATTTCTGTTGAATATTTATGTGAATGACCATGTAATATTATTGGTGCTGTTGTTTGACGCATTCCACCAGCTTCAATATGATGATACAAATGAATTTTGTCATTTTTCAAATTAATTCCAGTATTATTATAGCCACCAATAACAATATCGTGTCTAAAATTATTACACATTTCTATTATATCCAAAGAGGCTGTGTTAAAGGCACTTATATCATGATCTCCAGCAACACTAAATGTTAAAATACTTTTATCTTGAGGATAATTTTTTATAAAATACTCTATTTGTTCATATAAATCAGATATTTTTTGTGTTCCTCTAGTAAATGTTCCATCTATAAGATCTCCACCACACAAAATAATATTTATACCATTCTTTATACAATAATTATAAGCACGATCTATAAGATCAATTCTTTCTAATTCATTTCCAAAATGTAAATCTGATATTAATAAAAATTTCATACTATTTTCATTTGTATCAGTAATAATAGTTCTATCTTGTTTAGCATCCATATAATTTTTTAAATCTTGCATTGTTGAAACATTACTATACTTTATAGAACCATCAGAGTAATATTTTCTACTATGGCGTATACCTCTATTTTTTAATTTTAATAATTCATCATATAATTGGCTAGATGAAATGTTAAGACTCTCACATATTTCTCTATTATTTTTTCCTACTTTCAATAATCGCAATAATTGAGCCGAATAATCAACAACTTCTATTTCTGATTTTTGTTGTACCAACCTATTATCTTGTTCTACTTGCTTAGGCAAATCTACTGAATCAATATTCTTGGAATCTTTAGATAAAAGTCTTTTCATCTTAGGAACTATAGTTCCATAATACTTTTCACTATTTTCCTTACTCCAATTCTTTTGTGGTGATGGATTATGTAAATCATTCCCAAATCTGGATCTGATAATTAACTTTTCATCAATAGACAATCCATATATCATATCATCAATTTGCTGTTCAGTATAATCACTAAAATATTCATATATTGTTTGTAATTTTCTTCCCATAATAACCCCCTTCGGACACTTCTTAAAGTTTAAAACTAAATGAAATATTAGAATTTAGGTTTTATTATCGAAGTTTTATACTATATTTTTTCAATTATATATTGTTCCAATTTTGTCAGATTTGACAAAATTATACTTATATGATAGTATATACGCTATGTTTACGGATGAATCTCAAAGTTTTAAACTTTGAGAAAAAAAGACTGTTAAGGAAATTAATCACTTAATTTCTAGACAGTCCTTTTTATTTATAAAAGGGGGTTAATTGATTCATCATTAAAACTTTATTTTCATAATTTGGGTGAACATATCTTTCTAATGTTATTTTGACGCTTGAGTGTCCCAATATTTCACTTAATGTTTTAGAATCACATCCGTTTTCAATACATCTTGTTGCAAAAGTATGTCTTAATGCGTGAAAATTATACTTTTCTAATTCAATAGAAGTAAGGATTTTTTTATACCTGTTAAAAAAAGTTCTTGATTCAACAAATTTTTCTGTTCCAGATATTAAAAATGTATTTGGTGTTGCATCAACAGATAATTCTTTTAGTGTAGGAATAATAAAATCTGGTATTGGTATTTCTCTTATTGATGATGCAGATTTTGGTTCATCAATAATAACAATAGTTTTTTTCTTAGGGTTTTCTTCTGGATTTTTAATTCTTACTAAAGTTTTCTTTATATTTATTTTTTTATTATTTAAATCAATATTTTTCCATTGGAGAGCACATAATTCACCAATTCTCAATCCAGTATATAAACATAGATAAATACCAAAAGTTGTTTCATTTAGATTAGACATCAATTCTTTTTCTAAGCTTAATTGTTCTTCCTTCTTTAAAATTTGTATTTCTGTTTTTGGTACTTTTGGCATAGGAATTTTTATATTAATATTCCCTGTTTTTAAGATTTGTTGTAATATTATTAATATATCTTTGACACTCTTAGCTGCCAATCCCTCATCAAGTAATTCAGCCGTAAATTTATTTATAATATCTAGCGATATTGTTTTTTTCTTAACTTTTGCAAACTTAGGAATTATTCTTGACTTTAGAGTATATTGATAATTTGAAAAAGTTGATTTTTTATTTTTAATTTTTGAATTGCTCATCCACAAATTAATATCATATCCAATATAGTTTTTATCAAATATCAATAAATCATTATTTTTGAATAATTCTTCTATTTTGTTTTTGTAATTCTCAACTACTTCTTCCTCACTACTACCATAAACAGATCTATAATTAGATGTCCCATCATCCTTGTAACCATAATGAAATCTAATTTCAAACCTTCCATCCTTTCTTGAATAAATGTTTTCAATGTCTTCTTTCATAAATTTTCTCCTTTCGCACAATATAATACATTTATCTTCGTAGTTTAAAAAAATTAGTTACTGCTGAATTAAATATTGTTGTATATCAAAATCACATTACAATCGCCTCCTTTAATGGATAAAACAAAAAAAAGAACTCATTAAGAGTCCTTAAAAACGAAAAAATGCCATCTAATGATGACATTTAATATAATAATTTTTATTTAAAATAGAATTTAAGATATAATATCTGGATTATCAGTTCTTCCTAAAATATAATCGACAGATTTATTATAGAATTGAGCAATTATAACTACTTTCAATGTTGTTGGTTTTCTGTCACCAACTTCAAAATGTGAATAAGTTTGTTGAGCAAATCCAAGTTTTTCGGATACTTGTTCCTGAGATAGCTTAGCATCTTTTCTTAACTTAGCAAGTCTTTCACTAAATAAAGTCCAATCAACAAGCAAATCCCTATCTGTAGTATTTTTGTTTCTTGTTAATCCTAACATATAATCAAATGTAACTTTATAATAATTTGCTAATACATTTGCTTGTTCTACTGGCATATCGTTAATTTCATTCTCCCATTTAGAATATGTATTTCTTTTTACTTTTAAAATATTAGCAATATCTCCTTGCCTTTTATCTTTTTCTATCCTCAACTCTTCAAATCTAGCCGTCATTGCAATCACCTACATATTATTTTAAAGTAATTGCAACTAATTATTGACTTTTGGGACGCTATGGGGTAAAATTAGTATGTAGTAAAGTATGCAGTATAATATCAAATGGGAAAATACCATATTGATTTATATTGCATTTTTTTATTATAATTTTACTGTTAAAGAACGGAGGTGAAATAGATTATTTCGTGTATTAGGGCATAAAAAAACTTCTATTTGTTAGAAGCATCTTTTGTAATAACTATTTTCATGTTATGAATTTTTGCAATATGTAATAGTGTATCAACGGTACAGTGTCTACTTCCAGATTCTAAAGATTGTATACTTCGTTCTGATCTATTAATAGTTTTGCCAAACTCTTTTTGAGTTAGTCCAGTCCACTCTCTCAAAATTTTCAGAATATCTTCAGTTGAGTATCCTTCAGCCTGTAATTTCACTCTACCACCTCACTCCATACAAATAGTATGTAACAGATTATACCTTAATATGCTGTCAATAAAGACGCAACCTGCACGACTTGTGTGGCTAGAAATAATAAAAATAACATGAGAAGTAAATTTTATTTTTATCTGATATGTAAAACTTTAAATAAAGAAAAAAATAAATATGAAAATATGGGATATATAATAAGCAAAGGAAAAAATAGTATAAACATTAAATATGAAGAAAATAATTACAAGCTATTTGTTTTAAAAGAAAAAAATGAATATTACTTAAAATTAGTCCCTTATAAAAATTCATATTTCCAAACAGATTTAAACTACAAAGATTTAAAGCTTAAAATTCACATGTCTTTATTTGCAATTACTGAAAGTAAATAATCAAACTATATGAATGATAATTTATTAGAAAAAAGAAATGAAATAATAAAATTATCTAGCGAAAATACTGATGATATAAATATGATTATATACATTTTTGCAATTAATCATAAACTTGACAATCTGTTAAACAAACTTGATGATACAAATATCATAACAAACTCAAAATCTATCGTAAAAAAAGGATATTTAACACCAATTGAACATTTTTATCAAGTATTGTATTGCTTCATTAATCATATAAATACTAATTTATGGTTTATATCAAGAAGTAAAAATTTTATAATTGAAAAAATTATAAACAATAAAGAAGCTGAAGATGTTTTGTTTTACAAAAAATATATTCATGACAACAGCAATATTCCATATTATCAAAATCATTTTGACAAAGCCTTAGTTGCTAATTTTTATAGATTTATAAAAACTATTCCAATTAGTGAAATAATATATAGTTTTTTCAAAAAATATGACTTAGATATTTTCAATTTAAATATAGATTCAAATGAAAATATTAGTAAATTATTTTATATATTAAAATTAATTTGTATTGCCAATAATCATGCTTATGGATTATTTTACATGTTTGATGATGTAATAAATCAAAAAGGAATACAACACATTACAGGAAATTTTGAAATCTTAATAATGAGAGCTAAAAAATATGAAAAAATATATAATAATCTATTAAAAGATTGCTAAAGGATGGTTAATTAATGAAATACAATACAGAAGATAATGAAGATTTTTCATACACAATTAATAGCGAAATTGACCAAGCTATTCCTTATTTAGACACTTTAATTAGTGAAACTAAAAAGCTAAAAAAAGGTTACTTTAAAGAGATAGATAATAATCCTTCATTATTAAAACTAATTAAATTTAAACTAAGGAAAAACAAATGTAATTCACTTGATTATAATAAAAAATATTTAAATTCTAAAGTTTTTAAAAAAGATGGATACACTTTCACAATAAAAATTATTCGTACAGTTAATAAAGATATATTTAATCCTCAATATGTATACCAATTTTACTCCACTTTAAAATATGGCAAAGAAACTAGAGATAAACTTTTATACGAAGAATTTTTAGACAAAGATCAAGCGATAAAATATTTTCTTCAGATGGAAGGTGTATTTAAAAATCTTAAAAGAAGAGATTTAATTGAAAAAATTTTCAGAGATTTTCTAAATAAAATCAATTCATAAATCAATTATTGACAGTAATTGATTTTTTTATTAGAAAAAGCAGATAGTTTAAAAAATCTGCTTAATAATTATAGTATATTTATTGTAATTCTATAATAATCTTTAATTGATTGTTATGCTTTTCTGCATAAATATTACCATTTAATTGTTTAGTAAATTCTTTTGCTATAGCTAATCCTAGACCAGTTCCCTCTTTTGTTCTTGATATATCTACGGTATAAAACTCATCAAAAATTCTATCAATATCAACATCATTATCTAATAATTCATTACTAAAAATTATTTTTACTTTATTTTCTATTTCTACTTTTATATTTAAATCACTATTACTATGTTTATAAGCATTTCCTATTAAATTCTCAAAAATTCTTGTTAATAACATTTTATTGGAATTTATAATTATTTTTCTTTGGTTACAATCTAATAATATTTCCCTGTTATTCTTTTTATAATCATCATAAAAAACAATAACGCTTTCTTCTAAAACAGAAGTTAAATTAATCTTTTCTAATACTGGTTGTTTATTAGTTGATATTATTTTTGAAAATTCAAAGAAAGAACTTATTAATTCTTCTAATCTTCTTAATCTCTTTTCAATCGTGATTAAATCCGTTTTCTTTTCTTCTTCACTCAAATCAGTTTTCAAAATAATATCAATATACCCTAATGCAGAAGTTAATGGGGTTCTAAGATCATGAGAAATATTTGTCATCATCTTCATTAATGATTTATTCTTATTACCATAATCAATTTTTATATTTTTTGACTCTGTTAATAAATTATTTATTTTATATATAAGATTATTTATATTTTTTAAATTATACTTTGAATGAATTAGTGTATTACTATCCAAATCTTTTATATTATCAATTTCTTTCGATATATGTTTTACTTCATTATGATATAAAAAAAGATAAGTAAGCAATATGATTATAACAATAATTAAAATAATTATAATAAATTCCATACTTATCACCTGTCTTTTATTTTATTTCAGCTTTTTTAAAAGAATAATAACCAATTATGTTAAATATAACACAATATGCAACACCTAATATAATACAACTAATAATATATGTATTTGTTGGACTATCAACCAATTTTATTAAAGCCGTTTGGATTTCATAATCATTAATCCAAGTAATATTTAACTTAAATAAATTAGTTACACTTATCATAATTATTTGAATTACAACAATTAATGGTATTGATATTGAATTAAATAGAGATACTTTTTTAAATACAAAAGCTAAACATACTAATAGACTAATTATACCATATAATAACGGTAATTGTATAATTGTTAATTTTGTAAATTCTAATAATGGTGTTGAAAATGCTTTACCATTTATAATTAAATTTAAAAGATATGCACCATAATTATTAAATAAAATCAAAAATGTACTTAAACCTAATATTAGTAACAACTTAGAAAAATAATATTCTTTTCTTGAAATTGCAGATGATATAGTATTTTTTATAGACTTAGTAGAAAAATCTGTTGCTAACACTATAACTGTTATTACTATAAAAAAATAGTATAAATTTGTATTTGTTCCTATTATTTCTTTATCTAATGCAAAAGCACCACTATTCTTTATTATTTTCCTATATTCTCCTAATGTTTTTGCATTATTTACTTCTGTTGCCAATCCTACATCACTTGTATCTGAACCTGTGCCAAATGATAAACCTATAGTTCCAGCAGATATTCCAACTACACTTACCATTGTTAAAATGATAATTATTGCTAAAACTATGTATATAGTTTTACCCTTTAAAATTCTATATAAATCAGATTTAATTATATTAATCATATTATTTTGCCTCCTTTATCAATGACTTAAAGTAATCTTCTAGTGATATACCAGTTTCCTTAATTTGCTTAACATTTATATCATTTTTTACAAGAGTTCTATTAACCGTTTCAACATTTTTCAAATAATCATAAAGTCTTATTTCTTCTTTATCTACAACCTTATAATTAGTTGTTTTTAAATCTTTTTCCAAAGCAATAGATGCTTTTTCTACATCATCAGTATTAATTACAATACATTTTGAACACTCAATATCTAATTCTTCTTTAGTTAGTTCTTTAACAACTTTACCTTTTTCTATTATACAAAAACGAGTTGCTAATAAGTATAATTCAGATAATATATGACTAGATATTAAAATAGTAATATTTCTTTCCTTATTTAATTTTTTGAATGTATCTCTTAAATCACTAATACCAATTGGATCAAGTCCATTGATTGGTTCATCTAATATTATAAAATCTGGATTATCTAATATTGCAAATGCAATTCCTAATCTTTGTTTCATTCCAAGAGAAAAATTTTTAAATTTTTTCTTCTTTGCATCTTCTAAGCCTACTAGTTTTAAAGATTCATTAATTTGCTCATAATTAGTAATACCTTTTTGAATTGCATAATATTTCAAATTATCATACGCACTTAAATTAGGAAAAAATGCAGGATTTTCAATTAATGATCCTATTCTTTTTTTGGTTTCAGTTAGATCATTATCATTATGATTAAACAATGTAAATCCACCACTTGTTTTATTTGATAATGTTGTAATTATTTTCATCAAAGTTGTTTTCCCTGCACCATTTCTACCAATCAAACCATATATATCTCCTCTGTCAATTTCAATATTGATTTTATCAAGAGCAACAAAATCTTTATATTTTTTAGTTAAATTGTTAGTTTTTAAAATTATTTCTTTCATTTTTATTCCTCCATCAATTAAATTATACAAAAAAAGAGTTAAATAACTCTTAACACAATTCTTAAAAAAGTCTTAATTTTTTAATCTGTATCCAATACTCCAAACATTTTCTATGTATTCTTCATTTGGATTGCATTCTTTTAACTTATTTTTTATTTTACTAATATGCACATTTAAAGTATTATCATCAGCTGAATTTTCATCATTCCAAATAGCATCAAAAATAGCACTTTTAGTTAGAGTCTGATTTTTATTTTCAATTATTAACTTTAGTAATTCGAATTCTTTTTTAGTAAATGATACATTTTTACCATTGCACTTTACTGAAAAATTATTTTTATCTAATTCTATATCCTTAAATTTCAATATATTAGAAAAAGTATTATTATCTCTTAATTGAACTTTGATTCTAGCAATTAATTCATCATTATTAAAAGGCTTTGTTACATAATCGTTTGCACCCAATGAAAATAAATCTATTTTTTTATTAACATCTTCAATAGCACTCATAACAATTACAGGAACATTATTTTTTTCTTTTAATTCTTTAATAATTTCTTCACCATTTTTGCCAGGTAACATTAAATCTAATAATATTAAATCAACATTATCACTATGAACCAATAGTCCTTCTGTTCCAGAATACGCATTCTCTACATTAAAACCATTATTAGTTAACAATGCAGTAAGCATTTCATTTATATCTTTATCATCTTCTATTATTAATATTGTACTTTTCATTTAAATGCATCAACTCTTTCAACTACTATTTATTTAACTATTATTTCAAACACTTTAATTATAACATAAAAAGCAAATCTTATTATAGATCTGCTTGATAAATTGACTATCTAAGTTTTGTCAATACTAAATTTATAAAAATATTATACCACGACTAAAATCACGAAAATAGGCAT
>ENA-ORLU01000168-ORLU01000168.1-human-gut-metagenome-genome-assembly--contig:-NODE-168-length-70277-cov-4.640370_pt1 | contig 70277 bp, 50 predicted proteins | sample MGYA00243009_ERZ508833 | MGnify/ENA primary metagenome ERZ508833 (study PRJEB26277, sample SAMN04329763) | human gut metagenome | biome: human-associated habitat | host: Homo sapiens | place: USA...
GCCAGACGATGAACGAGGGAAGCTGCGTCAGATCCATCGACACCGCCGACAGCTTCCTGCGCGGCACGCTGGCCAATGCGGGTGTGCTGGTCAGTGACGGCACCTATGACTACAGTACCGTTGAAAATGGAGATGTCACCGAGGAGGAGCGGGCTCAGGTGATCAGCGACCTGCCCCGCGTTTTTGCGGAGGAGTTCTCCCGCGATGCCGCCGACTGTCACCTGACCGTCACCGTCAGAGGAAATGGGGAGGTCGTCGGTACCTTTGAAAATTTTGAGCTGACAGCCGGCGACAAGCCGCTGTACGCCCCGCAGGAGACGTTCACCTACGCGCTGAACACCGGCAACACCGCCATGGTCACCATTGCCGCTGATCTGCTGCGGTCGGAATACGCGCCCAGCTATTCATATCTCCTGTGCCAATGGCTGCAGGAGCACACCGGCCAGACTATCTTCCTCACCGCACTATTCGCACTGCTGGCGCTGTTCTGCTTCTGCTTCTCCCTGGCTGCCGCCGGACACTGGCAGGGGCACGAGGGCATACATCTGACCTGGCCGAGCAAGATCCCCGCGGATGTATGGCTGATCGTACTGCTGTGTACGTTTTTCATTGGCTGGGAAGCGTTCTATTACGGGTGGGGACGCGTTTTCTTCTGCGCGGCGCTGGTGCCGCTGGTGCTGCTGTTCCTGTGTGCCTTTGCTGCCCAGTGCAAGGCGGGCACCGTCCTGCGGAGCGCGCTGATCGCGCGGATAGCCCGGTTCCTCTGGCGCATTGTCCGTTCGCTGTTTCTGGGGCTGTGGCGCATCGCCAGAAATCTCCCGCTGCTGTGGAAAACGGCGCTGGTTATGGCAGGGGTATTCTTTCTGGAGATGCTCTTTGTGCTGGCTGGCTACGGCTCGGTGGACGGAATCTTTGTCATAATGAAGGCAGTGGAGCTGCTGGCGGCCCTGTATATCGCCCTGAACCTGCGGACGCTGCAAAAGGGCGGCGAAAAGCTGGCGCGCGGCGACTTCTCCTCGCCCATCGACACGAAGTACCTCATCGGCGACTTCAAGCGCTACGGCCAGGAGCTGAACGATGTACAGTCCGGCCTGGAGCAGGCGGTGCAGGAGCAGATGAAGGCCGAGCACCTGAAGACAGAGCTCATCACCAACGTGTCCCACGACATCAAGACGCCGCTGACCTCTATCGTCAACTATGTGGATCTGTTGAAAAAGGAGGACATCCCCTCCCCAGAGGCCCGGGAGTACATCGCCGTACTGGACCGGCAGAGCCATCGGCTGAAAAAGCTGACAGAGGATCTGGTGGAGGCGTCCAAAGCCTCCTCCGGCGTGCTGAATGTGGACCTACAGCCCACGGACGTGAACGTGCTGTTTTCACAGATCGAGGGCGAGTATCAGGAACGGTTGGCCGCCTGCCAGTTGACGCTGGTAACGCAGCCTCCCGCACCGGGTACCGTCATCCGCGCCGACAGTCGTTTGCTGAGCCGCGTCATGGACAATCTGGTGTCCAATATCTGCAAGTACGCCCTGCCCAGCACACGGGTCTACGTGGTTTCCACGCTGTCCCGGGAGGCCGTTACCATCAGCTTCAAGAACGTCTCGCGGGACGAGCTGAATATCTCCCCCGACGAGCTGATGGAGCGCTTTGTCCGGGGCGACGACTCCCGGAACACCGAGGGCAGCGGTCTGGGACTCTCAATCGCAAAGAACCTGACGGTATTGCAGCATGGAACCTTCAATATTTATCTGGACGGCGACCTGTTCAAGGTTACGATTACGTTTGATGAAGCTGTAAAGGAGAAAAAACCGATGTCTCCGATGATCGTACCGGAACCGGTACAGGAGGAAGCACAGCAGGATGTCTGAGAAGTGTTGAAAAATAAAAGAGAATAGAAAACGAAAACGCCCCGCCAGGAAACACGCAGCAGATGCGGTTCCCGGCGGGGCGTTATTTATGAAATGCAGTTTATTTATTCGTCTGTTTCTGGCTGTTCAGCCGGGCTGGCAGATTTCTCTTCCGAAGCAGTTTCTGCAGCTGCGTCAGCCGGAGCAGCATCGGTGGTTTCAGCCGCAGCAGCGTCATTGGAACGATCAGTCAGTGGGCTTGGTCTGTCCATCGCTTCGAGTGCCCGTAAGGATTCTTCTTCCGGTGTCAGAACCTCTTTTTCTTCCTCCGGCATATAGAATGGGAAGATTTTGTTTACGAAGAACCAGGAGCATCCAAGCGCTACCGTGGAAAAGCCCAGAAGGAACATCAGAAGAATCAGATAGCTGACAATCTTTGTCGTGGAGAATACATAGATCAGCAGCGGACAGAGATTGACGAGCAGGATCATGATGGTCCACGGCAGGTGGCGGATTGCCATCAGGATGGAGTTCTTGATCGTGTTTTTTACAGTATTGTCAAAGCGGCTCAGTACCGGAAATACATAGGAAAGTACCATGGCCTCGAAAAAGATCAGTACCAGGAAAACAAAACGCAGGTAGGTGATGGTACCTGGCATTCTCATGACCAGCAGAAGATCAAGAATCAGAACAATCAGAACCGCCAGCAGGATGAGCCAGATGGCAGTTGCCTGCTTGAAGTTTTCGCGGAAGGATTTCCAGTAGGTACGGAAGATATACGTCTCCTCATTTTTGATCATCTTCAGCGTGACGTAGTACATTGCTGTGAAATTGGCGCCGATTGTCACAATCGGGATACACATAATAAGGAAAATAATGTTCAGCATCATCAGGTCGAAGACACGGCCCATAATCTGCGAGAACTTACTGTCCAGGCTGAAAAAACTCATAATTTGTTCCTCTTTTCTGTTGAATTAAGTGTGCCGCCGATTAACGTTCCGGCTGGCAGACATCATAGAAAAGTATAGCGAATTTTTCAGAAAAATGCAATGAAGAGAATATAAACTTTTCGTTTCGTCATTTTGTATAAGAGTGAACATTTTGTTTGTGCAAAGTGGACAGAAGAGAACGGTTCGAGAAAATCCGAAAGCAGAATTGCCAATCTGCCGGAGGAAAGTTTGTGTAATTGTGGCATGGTCGAATGCGGGTAGAAAAGGTATACTAGTCCCATAAGTAAGAGAGATGCAAATGCAAAACTCATAATAAAACGCATGATGTTCATTTAGGGAGGATTCAAAAATGGCAAGTTTATCTTTACAGCACATTACAAAAAGATATCCGAACGGTTTTGAAGCAGTAAAAGACTTCAACCTGGAAATCGCTGACAAAGAGTTTATCATCTTCGTAGGACCATCTGGATGTGGTAAATCTACAACACTTCGTATGATCGCAGGTCTTGAGGAGATCTCCGATGGTACTCTGAAAATTGACGATAAAGTAGTAAACGATGTAGAGCCGAAAGACCGTGATATCGCAATGGTATTCCAGAACTACGCTCTGTATCCGCACATGACCGTATATGATAACATGGCATTCGGTCTGAAACTGAGAAAAGTTCCGAAAGATCAGATCGACAAACAGGTTAAAGAAGCAGCTAAAATCCTTGACCTGGAGAAACTGCTTGACCGTAAACCGAAAGCTCTTTCCGGTGGTCAGAGACAGCGTGTTGCTATGGGACGTGCCATCGTACGTGATCCTAAAGTATTCCTTATGGACGAGCCTCTGTCAAACCTGGATGCAAAACTTCGTGTACAGATGCGTACCGAGATTTCCAAACTGCATGAGAGACTGGGCGCTACCATCATCTACGTAACACATGACCAGACCGAGGCTATGACACTTGGTACCAGAATCGTTGTTATGAAAGACGGAGTTGTTCAGCAGGTAGATACCCCGCAGAACCTGTACAACGCACCGGGCAACCTGTTCGTTGCAGGATTCATCGGATCTCCGCAGATGAACTTCCTGGATGCAAAAGTAAAAGTTAACGGAAACGACGTTACTCTTACTGTTGGTAAATACAACATGAAACTGCCGGCTTCCAAAGCAAAAGCTGTTATCGACGGCGGATATGACGGAAAGACCGTTGTTATGGGTATCCGTCCTGAGAACGTACATGATTCTCAGATGTTCATCGAAACTTCCAAAGACAGCGTAGTTGAGTGCAAGATCAACGTATACGAGCTGTTAGGTGCAGAAGTTTACCTGTACTTCGATTGCGAAGGCTTCCCAATGACAGCCCGCGTAGATCCTCGTACAACTGCAAGAAGCGGTGATACCGTTAAATTTGCTCTGGATATGGAGAAAGTTCATCTGTTCGACAAAGAGACAGAGATCACCATTACCAACTAATCCATATGAACATCAGCGCGTATGCGCAAACATAGAGAAAAGGATCGACATCCGTTCGGATGCCGGTCCTTTTTGCATATGGTTACAGTTCACTGGTTTCCAGCGAACTGTAACATTCGCAGCCCTCATTTAAAGTTTTGCTTCGCAAAAGGAGGGCTGCTCACGCCTGAATCACTTTCTTACGCAGCGAAACAGCAAGTGTTTCACTGCTGAGTGAACAGTAACTGCATATGCACGACCCTCCTTTTGCGAAGCAAAAAATAGTTGCCAATGAGAAAAAAATAAGCTATAGTTATAAATAAGACGCACCCTGGAGTAAAATGCGCCAGGAGAAAGGAAGTGGCAGATTTGGTATCAAGTCAGGTATTACAGAAAACCCTTGATGAATTAAGAAATATTACGAGAATTGATTTATGTGTGACGAATACGGATGGTGTTCTGCTGGTGACCACATTCCCGGAAACCGCGATTGATGCAGAAAGCATCCGTTCTTTTGTATTATCCGCTGCGGACAGCCAGATTGTACAGGAATATCATTATTTTAAAGTATATGACAACCAGAATGTGGAGTATATTTTGATTTCTAAAGGAAGCAGCGACGATGCATATATGATCGGAAAGGTTGCCGTATGTGAGATTCAGAATCTTATCATTGCATACAAAGAGCGTCTGGACAAAAACAACTTTATCCAGAACCTTCTTCTCGACAATCTTCTTCTGGTGGATGTCTACAACCGCGCGAAAAAGCTTCGCATCGACACAGATGTGCGCCGCGTTGTTTACATGGTAGAGACGAAGCTGGAAAAAGACATCAGCGCACAGGAGACAGTAAAGAGCCTCTTTGCTTCAAGACCGAGAGATTTCATCACCGCAGTCGATGAGAAGAGCATTATCATTGTAAAAGAACTGAAAGACACCGACACCTTCGAGGATATGAACCAGACCGCAAGAATGTTGGTGGATATGCTGAATGCGGAGGCCATGTCCCAGGTGCGCGTTTCCTACGGAAATCCGGTCAACGAGATCAAGAGTGTATCGCGTTCTTACAAAGAGGCGAAGATGGCACTCGAAGTAGGAAAAATTTTCTACGCAGACAAAAACGTGGTACCATACAACAACCTCGGCATCGGCCGTCTGATCTATCAGCTCCCGATTCCGCTGTGCGAAATGTTTATGACCGAAGTCTTCGGCGAAAATCTGCCGGATACGTTCGATGAGGAAACACTGACCACAATCAATAAATTTTTTGAAAATAACCTGAATGTGTCCGAGACATCCCGTCAGCTCTATGTACACAGAAATACTCTGGTGTACCGTCTGGAGAAGCTCGAGAAGAGCACAGGACTCGACATTCGTAAATTTGACGATGCGCTGACCTTTAAAATTGCCATGATGGTCGTAAGCTACATGACGTATATGAACAACAGCGAAAATCTGTAAAACCGTTCAGAGCCGTACAGGATTGCGGGAGTGCAAAGCACGGAGCAATCCGGGTATCGAAGGGGTCAAAAGACTTTTTGACCCTGACATTTTATCAACAACAAGAGGAGAGGAACGACATGATTGAATTACTGAACACAGGTGCATACCTTGTCAACGGAATCGATATCATCCCGGATACAGAAGAAGGCCGCGCGGAACTCAAAGCGCGTACTGGCGCTGTGCCGTGTCCGGCGGATGCTGCAAAAGAAACCATTGCCTATGGAATCTTAAAAGACCACAATGTTTCCGGCAACATGGAAAATCTGCAGATCAAATTTGACAAACTTACATCGCATGACATTACTTTTGTTGGAATCATTCAGACCGCGCGCGCGTCAGGACTGGAAAAATTCCCGGTACCGTACGTGCTGACCAACTGCCACAACTCCCTTTGCGCAGTCGGCGGAACCATCAACGAAGATGACCACATGTTTGGTCTTACCTGTGCGAAAAAGTACGGCGGCGTCTATGTACCGCCTCATCAGGCAGTAATTCATCAGTTTGCCCGCGAGATGCTTGCCGGCGGCGGAAAAATGATCCTCGGATCCGACTCCCACACCCGTTACGGTGCACTCGGAACCATGGCCATGGGCGAGGGCGGACCGGAGCTGGTAAAACAGCTTCTCTCCAAAACATATGATATCGCTATGCCGGGAGTGATCGCAATTTACATGACAGGCGCACCGCAGCCGGGCGTAGGACCGCAGGATATTGCACTTGCCATCATCGGCGCAGTCTTTGCAAATGGTTACGTAAAGAACAAAGTTATGGAGTTCGTAGGACCTGGCGTATCTTCCTTAAGCGCAGATTACCGGATCGGTGTGGACGTTATGACAACCGAGACAACGTGTCTGTCCTCCATCTGGAGAACCGATGAGAAGATCAGCGAGTTCTATCAGATCCACGGCAGAAGCGCAGATTACAAAGAACTGAATCCTGGCGCGGTTGCTTACTATGACGGCGTTGTAAAAGTAGAACTCGACAAGATCAAACCGATGATCGCGATGCCGTTCCATCCGAGCAATGTTTATACCATTGAAGAGCTGAAAGCAAACCTCGATGACATCCTGAACGATGTAGAGAAGAAAGCAGCCATCAGCCTCGACGGAAAAGTTCCGTTCACTCTGAAAAATAAAGTACACGACGGAAAACTCCTGGTAGACCAGGGAATCATCGCAGGATGCGCCGGCGGCGGATTTGAGAACATCTGCGACGCAGCCGATATCCTGAAAGGCCACAGCATTGGCGACGATGCGTTCACCTTAAGTGTTTACCCGGCAAGTACCCCGATCTATATGGAGCTGGCAAGAAACGGAAAACTAGCAGACCTTTTGGAAACCGGTGCGATCGTAAAAACCGCATTCTGCGGACCGTGCTTCGGCGCAGGCGATACTCCGGCAAACAATGCGTTCTCAATCCGTCACTCCACCAGAAACTTCCCGAACCGCGAGGGATCCAAGATCCAGAACGGCCAGATTTCTTCCGTTGCCCTGATGGATGCACGTTCCATTGCAGCAACCGCAGCAAACAAGGGATTCCTGACCGCAGCAGACGAGTTCACCGGAACATACACGAAACCGGCATACCACTTCGACAAGAAGATTTACGAGAACCGTGTCTTCGACAGCAAGGGTGTGGCAGATCCGTCTGTAGAAATCCAGTTCGGACCGAACATCAAAGACTGGCCGGCTATGCCGCAGCTTGCCGAGAACCTGATTCTGAAGGTTGTTTCCGAGATCCACGATCCGGTTACGACAACCGACGAGCTGATTCCATCCGGCGAGACTTCTTCCTTCCGTTCCAACCCGCTCGGACTGGCAGAGTTCACCCTGTCAAGAAAAGATCCGGCTTACGTGGGACGTGCAAAAGAAGTACAGGTCGCAGAGAAAGCCATCCAGGAAGGAAACTGCCCGGCAGAGGCACTTCCGGAACTGAAACCGGTCTTCGCAGCCATCCATACCCAGTACCCGGATATCGACAAGACAAATGTCGGTGTCGGATCCACCATCTTCGCTGTAAAACCGGGCGACGGCTCTGCGCGTGAGCAGGCAGCTTCCTGCCAGAAGGTATTAGGCGGCTGGGCAAACATCGCCAACGAGTATGCAACGAAGCGCTACCGCTCCAACCTGATCAACTGGGGCATGCTTCCATTCCTGATCCCGGAGGGAGATCTGCCGTTTACAAACGGAGATTACATCTTTGTACCGGAGATCCGCAAGGCAGTGGAAGAGAAAGCCGATGTGATCAAAGCGTACGTTGTAAAAGACGGAGCACTTGTTCCGTTCGAGATGACGTTAGGCGCGCTGACCGATGATGAGAGAGAAATCATCCGCAAGGGATGCCTGATCAACTATTATAGAGGATAAGTATTTGAGAAAGAGCTGTGTGGCAGGAGAAAAGTCTGTTTCATAGCTCTTTTTCTGCGCACTTATTTGAAATAAAATATCAGAAAACAATATAAAATTCAGAAAATAAACACAATAATTAAGAAAAGGAAAAGTGATATAAAAAAACAGTAAAAATATTTTAAAAATGTGTTGACAAATGCTGACGGATCTGTTATATTAAAATCACAAAGAAACAAGAAAACAAAAACCTAACCAAGAGGTACAAAGAGAAAGACTTGGGACCCCCTTTTCAAGAGAACAAACCATTTTCATAGAAAGAGACGAGAAATCTTCTATAGAAGAATGGAAAAAAAGGGAAAAGGAAGATGTTCTTAAGATGAGAGACTTCCGAAAGGAAAGAAAACCTGAGATAAAGATCCATACAAAAGAAGTTCGAAAGAAAACCTTTTGATAAACATGAGATCAGAGCAGATCTTAGGAAATCCTAAGGAAAAGATTTTCGGAGTGGAAATCTTAACCGCAAAGGAAAAGCCTCTGAAAAAGAACATCTTCCCGAAAAAAAGAAAATCTACAACAGGGAAATGGAAGAGAAACGATCTTTGAAATATCAAACGAAAGCGAAAACAAAGATCACAGATCGGTAAAGAAAGAAAACCAGTGAAAATCCTTGAAAGTAGAGAAAAAACTGAATATGGAAAATAAAGAAAAAGCGGTCGCTGTATCAGAAAAAATGATTGGTATGGCGATCGCTTTCTGTGTTGTGTAATTCGTCCGCCGGGCATGTTTTTCTTGACAGATGCGGCGGAAATGGTGCATACTTCTTAAAGCATAACAGCGGAGAAATCCGTGTATCGAAAATAAGAAGTCAGAACAGGAGAAGAAAGTGGCTGGATTTTGCAGAGAAGATATTTTAATGGAAGATAACGATATTCTTGTTGTTCACAAGCACGCGGGTATGGCAGTGCAGAATGCGCGGATGGGACAGATGGATCTGGAGCATGCGCTGCTGAATTATTTGGCGAAGCAGACAAGGGCGGAAACACCGGGTCAGGCGCGGACTCAGATTCCATATCTGGCGGTCGTTCACCGGCTCGATCAGCCGGTTGAGGGCGTGCTGGTGTTTGCGAAAAACAAAGACGCCGCAGGAAAACTGGGACGGCAGGTGAAGGACGGGACGATGAAGAAAGAGTATCTCGCCGTCTGTGAGGGAAAAATCGAAAAACAGGGCGTGCAGAAGTTTGAGGATTTCCTTGTAAAAGACGGACGGAGCAACACATCCTGCGTCGTACAGCCAGGCACCGCCGGAGCGAAAAAAGCGGTGCTGGAATATGAAGTGATAAGGACACAGGAGAACCGAACCCTGGTGCAGATCCACCTCGGAACGGGCCGCCACCACCAGATCCGCGTCCAGTTTTCCCATGCGGGATATCCGCTGGCGGGTGATGCAAAATATGGGGCGAAAGAGAAAGGATCTCTGGCGCTGTGCGCGCATCATCTCGAGCTGAAGCATCCACGGACAGGCAAACGGCTTTCGCTTACCGTAAAACCAGAAGGTGAAATCTTCCACAGCTTTGTGTAACTATTCAGAGCTATGTGAAATTGCAAAAAAGTTCAGAAAATCATAAGAAAACAGGGCTGGACTATTTTTACGGTTTGTGTATAATAGAGAAAGGTTATGTAATAAAACTGTAAAAAGTAATGGAAAATGATTCATCAGGCAAAGCAGAAAGGGAGAATTATGAAACGCAGAATGATTGCAGTACTGCTTTCCGGAATCCTGCTGTGCTCGGCAGCTGGATGCGGAAAAGAAGCAGTGACAGACAAGAGCACCGCAGCATCGTCGTCTCAGGAAGTGACAGAAACTCCGGCGGCAGAAGAAAGCCCGGAGGCCTCATCGTCCAGCGCAGATTCTACAGCAGAGTCAGCCAGTGCATCCACATCTTCTGAAAGCTCTGGAGATGAAGGAAAAGAAGCAGACAAAAAACGAATAGAAATCACCGTTCCGCACAAAGACGGCATGGAAGCATTGTACGACACCGTGGATGGACTTACCGTTGAAAAAGGCTCTTACATCGCCGTGGTTGCAAAAGACTTAAGTGCCGGTTTTTGGAAAGCCGTAAAAGCCGGTGCGCAGCAGGCACTTGACGATCTGAACGCCTCGCTTGGCTACACCGGAAACGACAAAGTTTATATGACATTTGAAGGCCCGGAAAATGAAAGTGACACCAACTCTCAGATCAATATCATCGACTCTGTCATTTCGGAAAATCCGGACGCGCTGATCCTCAGCATCATTGACCAGCAGTCGGGACAGGCACAGATGGAAGAGGCTTCCGACAGCCAGATTCCAGTCATCATCGCGGATTCCGGCATCGAGAGTGATCTGATCACCTCGACATGTGCGACTGATCACGCAGCGGCAGCAAAGCTTGCGGCAGATCATCTCTGCGAGGCCATCGGCAACAGCGGAGAGGTTGCGATTGTTGCACATCAGTACAACACCGAGAGCAGCGCAGAGCGCGTGGAAGCATTTAAAAAAGAGATCGAAGAAAAATATACCGACGTGAAAGTGGTTCAGGTGAATTACGGAGATGGAGAAGAATCCATCGCGGACATGCTGAAAAATACACTTGAAACCTACCCGGCTCTGAAGGGCATCTTTTGTACGAACGAAGACATGGCAGACCAGACGCTGGATGCGCTGGCGGATATGGAAAATACTGAGCAGATTCAGATTGTCGGTTTTGATTCCGGTGAAGAACAGCAGAAAGCGATCCAGGAGGGACGCGAGTACGGTACCGTAACGCAGAATCCGTACGGTCTTGGCTATGCGGCAATCGTGGCGGCCGTCCGCGCGATTCAGGGACTTTCGGTAGATCAGAAGATCGATACGGGATATCAGTGGCTCGACAAAGACACGATCGATCTGGAGACAAATCAGAAGTATCTTTATAACTGAAAATCAGGATAAAAAATGAACCCGGCAGACAAGGGAATGTTCCTTTGCCTGCCGGGTTTTCTGCGCTGCAGTGCGGATTACGAGTTCTGATCGTCTTCGTAAATTCTCTGTACCTCTTCGGAAATCTGCTGCCGGATCGCGGAGAGATCGACATCCGGGATGCCGTCCTCGGTGATCTGCGGTTTGGAAGGAGAGGTATACGGCTTCGTGTCGCCAATGGAAGCTTTTGGGGATGTTTCTTCTTCGTCAAACTCCTCCGGAGCGGCCGGTTTTGCGGATGGCCGGCGGCGGATGATTTTTGGAAGATCTTCCTCATCGTCGTCATCGTCAGGTTCTTCCGGAACAAAACGGAAATCGTACATGGTGTTCTGCGAAACACGGGTACGGTTCGACGGTTTCTGATAGCTGCGGTACGGATCTCTTGCGTTGCCGGAAGAAGAGGAAGAGGAGCCGCGGCGTTTCTTTTTCTTCTTTCTGGATGGAAGAGGATCGAAACCGGATCTGCGCTTCCGTCTGGCGCGCGCTTTTGCACGGTGTTCGCGTTCTTCTTCGTCGTCATCCTCCCAGTAGTCCGCCTCTTTCCACGGTTTAAACTGGAAGAGCATGCCTGCTGCGGCGAGAATGGCAGAGACAATCCAGAACATCATGTTCAGATCGAGGTCCTTGAAGAAATATGCCATGCGGATCGTCGTGAGGGCGCCGCAGATGGAGGTGACCAGGATTACGGAAATGCGTTCGAACGGAACGCAGATCAGGCCGATCACGAAAGCAACGAGGGCGACGAGTCCATAACCTGTGATATCGTTTGGATTGACGAGATGCCAGAGGCAAAAGCCGATGAGCCCGCAGATCAGAAGAAAAAGTCCGATCCGGTAGAGGACGAAGGCAATGATTGCGGTCAGAAGACCGGTGCCGACGGCAAGCGCCAGGGTGATCGTCGTGGTCTGATTCGTGTAGGTACCCGCTGCATAACCGGCGGCCGCGCCGAGAAAAAATCCGGGAATGACGCTCCAGAGCTTGCGGAGCGCATAGCCGAAGAAACAGTTCAGCAGGGCAAAAACAATCACAATCAGAAGAAGCTGCTGCTGGTAAACACCCATGACGTCCCGGACTTTATCGAGACCGCCAAGCAGCGTGTTGATGTTGAAAGTTTGCATATTCAGATTCATGATATTCACTCCTATATGATGTATCGGAAAAATAGATACAGGTTGTATTTTAGTACGGAACGGCGGTTTTGGCAAGTGAAATTGTGTTTGAGATCTGGGAAACGGCAGAATGGCGGCGGTGTGCATATGGTATAAGGAAGAGCAAAAAGGAAATAAAACAGGCATGAATCAGGATAGAGTGTATGAAAATAGAAGAAATTCCTATCAGGGAAATCCGATGGAGCGGCCGGAGCCGTTTTTTGCGGCACAGCCCTTATGGGGAAGAAGTATGGAGGAGCAGCAGGAAGCGCGGGAACGGCAGCGGATGCAGTCGTATTATTCCCGGACGGCATCTGATCTGCAGCGGCTGGTGGAGGCAGAGTGTGACCGCATGGATTACCGCGGCAGCATGATGTACGACGAATTCCCGGACCGGCTTATGATGGAGCACACCTGCCGGAATATCGCACGTCAGTACGGCAGGGAAAACGGCGGGAAGGATGAGAAAACGGCAGAAGAGGAACTGCTCGATTTGATCGGCGTTCTTTTTTATAATGAAATGTTCCGGAGGCGGAGCAGGAGGAAACATTATTACAATCTGTGGCTTTAAACCGCGCCATAAAGTAATAAGAGGGTAACACATTTTTAATAATTTTTCTGTTGTGGTTTTGCGGAAAACAGATTACAATATTAGCGGGGTTGTAAGGGGCTTTGTTACACATGTTTACAAACGATTCAGGAAGTTTGGAGAGTATAAATGGAATTACAGAAATTATTACAGGATGAAATCCGGGAAGGGCTGTATCGTATCACGATCAGCGGCCCAAGAGGGGACAGTGAAGTGTCCAAAGTGAGAATACGCCCGGTTGAAATAAAAGGAAAACTGCTCTTTCAGTGCCAGGAGACCGTCGGCACGAAGGAGTTTCATAAAAATATGACAAAAGACGACGTGATCACCCGGATCAGCGACTGGATGAACGGAACCTTCAAGCAGATGCAGCTCGAATCCGACACCTGCACAGCATCCGTTCTGGTCAGCAAAAAGGGAACGATGACGATCAAAAAGAAACCGCATATGAAAGGAACCGGCAAACCCGTCAATCTGGCGCACAACCGGAAGAAACGGTATATTCTGGAAGAAGGAATTCCGGTTCCTTTTTTACAGGATCTCGGTGTTATGACAAAAGAAGGAAAAATCGTGCGGACCCGCTACGACAAGTTCCGCCAGATCAACCGCTTTCTGGAGTTCATCGAAGATATCCTGCCGCAGCTCCCATCGGACCGCGAGATCACGATTCTCGATTTCGGCTGCGGAAAATCGTATCTGACGTTTGCGATGTATTATTACTTCCGCGAACTGAAAAAACTGGATGTCAATATCATCGGACTTGACTTGAAAGAGGATGTCATCGCAATCTGCAACGGACTGGCAGAGAAATATGGCTATGAAAAGCTGCATTTCTACCAGGGTGACATCGCTTCTTATACCGGCCGCGACGAGGTCGATATGGTGGTGACGCTGCACGCGTGCGACACGGCGACTGACTATGCGCTGGAAAAGGCCGTCAAATGGAATGCAAAAGTTATTCTTTCCGTTCCGTGCTGCCAGCATGAGCTGAACCGCCAGATTGCAAACAAAGAACTGTATCCGATCATGGATTACGGCATCTTAAAAGAGCGCATGGCGGCGCTTCTGACCGACGGAATCCGGGCAAAGCTTCTGGAGAATGCAGGCTATGAGACACAGATTCTCGAATTCATCGACATGGAGCACACGCCGAAGAACCTTCTGATCCGCGCGGTAAAACGCCAGGAAGGCTCGAAAAAACTGCCGGAAGAACTGAAAGCGTGCATGGAAGCGTACCATGTGAAGCCGACACTGGCAGACCTCCTCACAGAAAAGGAGGAGCCGTGATGAATAAAAGAGCAGCAAGGATTCTGATCCTTTTTCTTGTTTTTGCCGCATCAGTCGGTGTGTTCACACACCTGATGAGCCACGAGACGACGGAGAATGCGACCGATCTGGACGCAGCGAGTCTTCCGGTGCTGTACATGAAGACCGCGGACATGACAGTGAACCGCATGTACGGATACCGCCAGGAGATGAACGGCGTAACGACAAGAGAAAACCTGACACCGCTGCCGATGGACCGTTCGCTTACGCTTGAAATTGATGCGAAGGGACAGAAAATTAAAAACGTGACCTATACGGTGGAAAGCACAGACGGCGGAGCGCTGATTGAAAACTCGGTGCTGAAATCGTTTGACGAGGACGGAAGCTATCTGAAAGCAGACTTCCAGTTAGAGACCGCGATTCTGATGAATCAGGAATATACGCTGAAGCTCGAGGTTGCCTACGGGGACGGCCAGTCTGCCTGGTATTACACCCGCATTGTACAGCGCAACGGCGTGGAGGTCGGCGATTATCTGGCCTACACGCAGATGTTTGCGCAGACATGCCTGGATAAAACGCAGGCGGAAGCGCTCGTTCCGCAGCTTGAGCCGGATGAGACGGGGGATAATTCTTCGTTCCTCAATGTCAACATTCATTCCAGCCTCGACCAGATTTCCTGGGGAAGCCTCGCACCGACGATCGTACAGCAGCCGGTGCAGCAGATCAAAGAAGCGAATGAGACGACGACCAGCATCACACAGGAGTACATGATCAGTGCGCAGGATGAGAACGGACAGACGGAGTATTATACCGTAAGCGAGTTCTACCGGATGCGAGAGTCCGACGGAGAGATTATTCTGCTGGACTTCGAGCGGAGCGCACAGCAGATCTTTGATCCGGAGCTTGGTGTTCTGACGAAATCCGGCATCAACCTCGGTGTGACCGGCGAGGATACCGAGTATGTGACGAATACGGCAGGTGATATTGTCGCATTTGTAGTAAACGGTGATCTCTGGTGCTACAACCGCAGCGCCAACAAGACGATCCGCGTTTTCAGCTTCCGTGAGAACGGAAGCATGGATGAACGGGAACAGCACGGAGAGCATGATGTCAACATTGTGCGTGTGGATGATGCGGGCGATGTGACGTTTGTTGTTTATGGCTATATGAACCGCGGAAACCACGAGGGTGAAGTGGGAGCAGCCGTTTACTATTATCGCGCCGAGCGGAATGTGGCAACCGAGGAGATTTTCGTTCCGGCGGATATTTCCTACGAGATGCTGAAAAAACAGCTCGACCGCCTCTCCTACGTCAACAAGCAGAGAGAGATGTATCTCTATCTGAATGAGAACCTGTGTAAGGTAGATATTGAAACCGGCACGACGACGGTGGTCCGGGAAAGTATCCCGGAGGACTGCTTTGTAGTATCGGAAAGCCAGGAGAGCATCGCGTGGATGGATGCGGACAATGCAAGCAGTGCGATGAACATCACCGTGATGAATCTGGAGAGCGGGGAAACGCAGCGTTTTGCGGTGGATGACGGACAGAAGATCCGGGCACTTGGCTTTATCAATGAAGACTTTGTCTATGGTATGGCAAACGACAGCGATATTTTAAAAGATATTTCCGGCAATGAAGTTTTCGCTATGCATACGGTGCGGATTGTCAGCATCGACGGAAACGTGAAAAAAGAGTATCACCAGGACGGCTATTATGTGACAGGCGTGTCGATTTCGGACGGCCTTCTGGAGCTGGACCGCGTGGTACGCCAGGAAAACGGCTATGCGGATGCGCCGGAGGATCACATCATGAACGGCGAGCAGCAGAGCCAGGAACTGGTGACGGGCCGCCTGGCAACGGTGGACGACAGAAGAGAGCAGCAGTTCCTTCTGGAATTCTCGACGAGCGGCAAAACACAGTCGCTTCTGACACTGACACCGAAATATATCTATTCAACCTTACGGACCGATCTTACGATGTCGTACGAAACAGGCAGCGCAGAGCTTTACTATGTATATGGAAAAGGAAAACTGATCGCCATTTTAAGCTCCCCGGCCGAGGCCGTACAGCTTGCCGATGAGAATGTCGGCGTTGTGCTGAACAGCAGCCAGTCCTATGTGTGGGAGCGCGGAAACCGCCAGCAGGGCATGCGCCTCGACGAGACAACGATGCCGTCGGGATTCCAGAGTGCATCTCTGGACGAAAACGTGCTGAAGGAGTCACTCGGTGATGATTACGAACTGCTGAACCTGACGGGCTGCACAAGAGAAGAAATTCTCTACATGATCAGCAGCGGCTACGGCGTTGTTGTAAAGACCGGCGCGAACGAGAGTCTGCTTCTGACCGGATACGATATTTTTGGAAATTCCTGGCTGTATAATCCGGCAACGGGCGAGACAACCGCACTTTCTGACGATGACAGCGATGCATTGTTCGCACAGAACGGCAATGTCTTCATCAGTTATATTAAAAAAGTAAAGATCGAGTGATTTGCGGGGTTTTCTAATGACGAAAAAAGTGCTAGAATAAAGAAAGCACTATGAATATTTAGGGAGAAAAAAGACAATGAAACTTACAACCATCCGAGAGATTTATAAAAACCGGGAAGCATACCTGGACAAAGAAGTAACCGTAGGCGGCTGGGTGCGCAGCGTACGTGATTCCAAAACCTTTGGTTTCATCGTTCTACACGACGGAAGCTATTTCGAAACCCTGCAGATCGTATACCACGATGAGATGGAAAACTTCGCTGAGATTTCCAAAATGAACGTCGGCGCAGCCATCATCGTAAAAGGTACCCTCGTTGCTACCCCGCAGGCAAAACAGCCGTTTGAGATTCAGGCGACAGAAGTTACCGTAGAGGGCGTTTCCGCACCGGATTACCCGCTGCAGAAAAAACGCCACTCCATGGAATACCTTCGTACCATTTCCCATCTGCGTCCGAGAACCAACACCTTCCAGGCAGTATTCCGTGTTCGTTCCCTCTGCGCCTATGCGATCCATCAGTTCTTCCAGGAGAGAGACTTCGTTTATGTGAACACCCCGCTGATCACCGGAAGCGACTGCGAGGGAGCCGGCGAGATGTTCCAGGTAACCACCATGGATCTTGACAATATTCCGAAAACCGAGGACGGCGCTGTTGATTTCACACAGGACTTCTTCGGAAAGAAGACAAGCCTTACCGTAAGCGGACAGTTAAACGGCGAGACCTTTGCACAGGCATTCCGCAATATCTACACCTTCGGACCGACCTTCCGTGCAGAAAATTCCAACACCACCCGCCATGCAGCAGAGTTCTGGATGATCGAGCCGGAAATCGCTTTCGCTGATCTGGAGGACGATATGGAGCTTGCTGAGGCAATGTTGAAATATGTCATCCGCTACGTTATGGAGCATGCACCGGAAGAAATGCAGTTCTTCAACAGTTTCGTGGACAAGGGACTGATCGAGCGTCTGAACCATGTCGTAAATTCTGAGTTCGGCCGTGTAACCTACACCGAGGCTATCGAGCTTCTGGAGAAAAACAACGACAAATTCGATTACAAAGTATACTGGGGATGCGATCTGCAGACCGAGCATGAGCGTTATCTGACCGAGCAGATTTTCAAGAGACCGGTTTTCGTTACCGATTATCCGAAGGAGATCAAAGCGTTCTACATGAAGCTGAACGATGACAACAAGACCGTTGCCGCTATGGACTGTCTGGTTCCTGGCATCGGAGAGATCATCGGCGGAAGCCAGCGTGAGGACGACTACGAGAAACTGCTTGGCCGTATGAAAGAGCTGGGACTTGCTGAGGAAGATTACGGATTCTATCTGGACCTCAGAAAATATGGTTCTACCCACCATGCAGGATTCGGACTGGGATTTGAAAGATGCGTCATGTATCTGACCGGAATGGGCAATATCCGCGACGTCATCCCGTTCCCGAGAACAGTAAACAACTGCGAGCTGTAATTACGAAAAGTGATATAGAAACTTAAAAAATACGGATGCCGGGTGCAGTGGAATCTAATGTGGATTTGGTGCGCCTGACGTCCGTATTGTAGTAATAGAGAAAATGAATCCAGAAAGGGGTATGCGCCTATGCGGTTTATTCATATTGCGGACGTGCATCTCGGCATGCAGCCGGATGCGGGATTTCCCTGGAGCGAGGAGCGCGGGGAGGCCATCTGGGAGAGCTTCCGGCGGATCATCCGCCTGGCCGGTCGAGAAAAGACGGACTTTCTGCTGATCGCGGGAGATCTGTTCCAGCGTCAGCCGCTGCTGCGGGAACTGAAAGAGGTTAATGATCTCTTTGCTTCCATCCCGGAGACGATCGTCGTGCTGATTGCCGGAAACCACGATTATGTGAAGCGGGAGAGCTTTTACCGCGGTTTCGACTGGGCAGACAACGTGGTAATGCTCCTGTCGCCGGAGCCGGAGTGTGTTGAAGTTCCGGAGAAGAAGACGGCGGTGTACGGATGCAGTTACGACAAAAAAGAGATCCTGGAAAACCGGCTGGACGGCGTGCGGCCGGAGGGCAAAATGAAATATCATCTGCTGCTCGCGCACGGCGGCGATGCCCGCCACATGCCGTGGAATCCGGGCCGCATGGCGCAGGCAGGGTTTGATTATATTGCGTGCGGGCACATTCATAAGCCGGGGATTCTTATTCCCGGCAAAATGGCATACGCAGGCGCACTCGAACCGACGGATGAGACGCAGTTGGGGCCGCACGGCTACATCCGCGGAACGGTGGACGAGCACGGCACGCGGATTCAGTTTGTGCCGTTTGCCAGATATGAGTACGAAGATCTGGTGTTGAACGTGACGGAGGATCTGACACAGTATGCGCTGGAGACGAAGCTGAAACAGGAGCTGGCGCTGCGGGAGGATGGGAAGATCCGAAAAATCATCCGCCTGAAACTTGTGGGACACCGTGCCGCCGAGCTGGAATTTTCTCCGAAACGGCTGCTGGACTGCGGCAGAGTCATCTCCGTGGAGGATGAAACACGTCCGGCGTACGATCTGGAACAGCTGAAGAAAACGTATGGCGCTAGTCTGATCAGCGCCTATATTGAAGCATTTGAAACAAAGATGGATGCGCAGTCACAGAAGGCGCTCGACTATGGTCTCGAGGCGCTGCTGGCGGCACGCAGGAACGGCTGAAAAAAAGATTGCGGGAGGCGTAGAAGATGAAAATAGAAAAACTGGAAATCCGCAATTTTGGAAAAATGCAGAACCGCACACTGGAATTTTCCGATGGGATTCAGCTCATCAGCGGGGAAAATGAGAGCGGAAAATCGACCGTCCATACCTTCATCCGCAGCATGCTGTTCGGCATGACACGCGGCCGGGGGCGGGCGGCAAAAAATGATGTCTACAGTCGTTATGAGCCATGGGAAAATCCGGCATACTATGCGGGAGAGATGGTGCTTGAAAGCGGTGGCAAACGGTTCCGCCTGACACGGAATTTCGGGCGGCAGAACGCCAATGCAAAGCTGGTGTGCCTGACGGACGGCGAGGTGCTCTCCGTGGGGGACGGCGATCTTTCCATGCTGCTCGGCGGTGTCAGTGAGATTGTGTATGATAATACGGCTTCGATCGGGCAGTTAAAAGGCAGAACCGAGGAAGGGCTTGCGGATGAGCTGCGGAACTATATGGCAAATTACCAGGGGAGCAGCGATGGAGAGCTCGATGTGGCGGCGGCGCTGGATCTGCTGAAGCAGAAGAGAAAGCGCCTGGAGCAGGAACAGAAAAAGACGCTGGCGGGACTGGAAAAACGGAAGGAAGAACTTGAGACGAAAATTTCCGTTTTTACGGAGGAGTGCCGTCAGAGCGAGGAGAATCTGCAGCAGGCGAAAGAGCAGATGAAGCGGGATATTTATCAGAAGGATGTGCCAATCGAACGGGTGCGGAAGATGAAAAAAGAATCTCGGAAGAGCCGCAAATGGGGTGCCGCGTGCGTGGCGCTGGCTGGATTTCTCTTATTCTTATGCATTCTGCAGTTCTTCCATATTGATTCGCTGCTGACGAGAACGGGACTCGGGCTTGCGATTGCGGCGCTCTTGTATCTGGCGTACAGTCTGTTCCGTCACCGGAAAACGGAGGTCGAGCAGGTCGTGACGGAGCCGGAGGAGCAGGCGATCCGCCGCCAGCAGTGGAATGTGGACCGCCTGAAGCAGGAGCTGGGGCAGAAACAGACGGTGCTGTCGAACTTGCAGAGTGAATACGAAGAGCTCTGCATTTCCATGACGGAAAAAGATCATCTGCAGGAAGAACTCGATGCGCTTTCCCTGGCGGGGGAGACGATCCAGAGTCTCTCCGTACAGATGCAGAGCCGGATCGGCGACAGCTTAAAACAGCAGATGTCAAAAACGCTGTCATCGCTGACGAATGGCCGCTATCTGCAGGTGAATATGGATGAGAATCTGCGGATAGGCCTTCACACCGCAGACGAATATGTGCCGCTTGAACAGGTCAGCCGCGGCACGATCGAGCAGGCGTACTTTGCGCTCCGCATGGCGGCGATGGATGTGCTCTGCGGCGAGGAGGAGCTGCCGGTGATTCTCGATGAATCGTTTGCGTTTTACGATGAAAACCGGCTGAAAGAAACTTTGAAATGGCTGGCGGAAAACCGGACGCAGGTGCTGCTCTTTACGTGTCAGAAGCGGGAGGAGGAAGCACTCTCGGAGATGGGAATTCCGTACCGGAAAATTGTGCTTTAAGTAATGCGGCTCGCAGAGAATCGGTGAGTTGTGGTTTGGAAATAAAGGAGAATAGAAGTTATGCTGACAATAGGATGTCATTTATCATCGTCCAAAGGATATCTTGCCATGGGAAAAGAGGCAGTGTCCATCGGGGCGAATACCTTTCAGTTTTTTACAAGAAACCCGAGAGGAAGCAAGGCGAAAGCCATCGACGAGGCGGATGTCGCAGCGTTTCTTTCTTACAGTAAGGAGCATGGAATCGAGCGCATTTTGGCACATGCGCCGTACACGCTGAATCCGTGCTCGAAGGATGCGCACACGAGAGAGTTTGCATGGATGACGATGGCGGATGATCTGAAACGGATGGAGTATACGCCGGGAAACTGCTACAATTTCCACCCGGGCAGCCATACCGGACAGGGGGCGGAAGAGGGAATCCGTCTGATTTCGGAGATGCTGAATGAAATTTTAAAACCGGAGCAGACGACCACGGTGCTGCTCGAGACGATGGCAGGAAAAGGAACCGAAGTCGGCCACTCGTTTGAGGAGCTGGCGGCGATTCTGGAGCGCGTGGAATTAAAAGACCACATGGGTGTCTGCCTGGATACGTGCCATGTGTACGATGCGGGATACGATATTGTGGATCACCTCGATGATGTGCTTGAGGGGTTCGACCGCGTGGTAGGACTTTCGAAGCTGAAAGCGGTTCATCTGAACGACAGCAAGAATCCGTTTGAGAGCCATAAGGACCGCCATGAGAAGATCGGCGAGGGATCGCTGGGGCTTGCGGCATTTGAGCGGATCGTGACACATCCGGCGCTGGCGGGACTGCCGTTCTATCTGGAAACACCGAATGAGCTGGACGGATATGCAAAAGAGATCGCGCTGCTGCGCGGGTTTGCGAAATAGAGGAAGAAGGTAAGAGAAAGTGGAAAACACGAGAGAGAAGAATAAAAGAGCTGACGGAAGAAAAAAGACGTATTTCGACAGGGAAAATAAAAAGAAAGCCGTTCGTACAGAGAAAACAAAGAGCGTGGCACCGGAAAAAGGAAAGCAGAAAAAGAGTTCATCATCGTCGAAATGTCCTTATCAGAAAAAATGCGGCGGATGCACATATCTGAACCTCTCCTACGAAGAGCAGCTCGCGAAAAAAGAGCAGTTCCTGAAGAAGACTCTGAAGGGCATCGTCCCGGTCAAAGGCATGGTTGGCATGGAAAATCCTTATCATTACCGGAATAAAGTCAATTCCGCCTTTGCACGCAAAAAAGACGGAACGATCATATCCGGCATTTATGAAAAGGGCACACACAAAGTGGTCCCGGTCGATGAGTGCCTGCTCGAGGATCAGCGTGCCGATGCCATCATCCGCGATATCCGCAGTCTGTTAAAGAGCTTCAAAATCATGATCTACAACGAGGACAGCGGCTACGGCCTCCTGCGCCACGTCATGGTGCGCACCGGCTTTGCTTCCGGCGAGATCATGGTCGTCCTCGTCTGCGTATCACCAGTCTTCCCGTCAAAAAACAACTTCGTAAAGGCCCTGCGCAAACTCCACCCGGAGATCACCACAATCGTACTGAACGTCAACGACCGCACCGACAGCATGGTACTCGGAAAACGCGACATTGTCCTCTTCGGACGCGGTTACATCGAGGATGAACTCTGCGGCTGCACCTTCCGCATCTCCCCTCAGTCCTTCTACCAGGTCAACCCGGTTCAGACGAAAAACCTGTACGAAAAAGCCATCTCCCTGGCCGGCCTCACCGGAAACGAACGCGTCATGGACGCCTACTGCGGAATCGGAACCATCGGCCTCATCGCATCCCGCGATGCCAGAGAAGTCATCAGCGTCGAACTGAACCCGGACGCCGTCCGCGATGCCGTAACAAACGCCAAACGAAACCAAATCAAAAACGTCTCCTTCTACCAGAACGACGCCGGCGCCTTCATGGTCTCCATGGCCGAAAAAGGCGAAAAAGCCGACGTCGTCTTCATGGACCCGCCAAGAGCCGGCAGTGATGAAGCCTTTCTGTCCTCTGTCGTAACCCTTTCACCGAAAAAAGTGGTCTACGTCTCCTGCAATCCGGAGACATTGGCGAGAGATCTGCGGTATCTGACGAAACACGGATATAAGGCAGAAGAGGCATGGGGGTATGATATGTTCGCGTGGTCGGAGCATGTGGAGACAGTCTGTTTACTAACGCAAAAGAAGGCTTAATACAACAGAAGAAAATAATTTCGTGAAACAGACGAAGAGGCTTGTCTGAAAAAAGAAGGAATGAAAAAACAGGAGAGGAAAAAAGAAACATGGCAGTAAATAAAAATGGAATCGTAGTATTAGGAGCAGTTTTTGTGGATATCAAAGGTTTTCCAGAGGACATCTACGTCCCGGACGGCAGAAACGCCGGCCATGTCGAATACATCCACGGCGGTGTGAGCCGAAACGTGGTGGAGGATATCGCAAACCTGGAACTGCGCCCGACCTTCCTTGGAATCGCGGATAATACCGCACTCGGCGAGGATGTTGTGCGCAAACTGCAGCGCCACAAAGTCAATACCGAATACATGAAAGAAATCCCGAACGGTATGGGAACATGGCTTGCTGTCTTCGATCACAACGGTGACCTGGCGGGCTCCATTTCCCAGCGCCCGAACCTGATGCCGATTCTCGATATTCTGGAAGAAAACGGAGATGAAATTATCGAAAACTGCGATTCCATTGTGGCAGAGATCGATATGGACAAAGAGATCATCAAAAAGCTGGTACAGCTCTGTGAAAAATACGATAAAAAATTGTACGGCGTTGTCAGCAACATGAACATCGCAGTCAGCAGAAGAGATCTTCTGCAGAAATTTGACTGCCTGATCTGCAACCAGATCGAGGCAGGCGTTTTCTTCTCCGATGATTACAGCGAAAAAACACCGGCCGAGATGGAAAAGATTCTCGCCGAGCGTCTGAAAGCGGCAAATGTTCCGGCCATGGTCGTAACAATGGGCGGCGACGGAGCGGTTTATGCGGAAGCAGACGGAGAGAGCGGCTTCTGCCCGGCGCAGAAAGTACAGGTAAAAGATACAACAGGAGCCGGTGATGCGTTCTGCGCAGGTGTTTCCGCCGGTCTGACCTATGGAAAAACGCTTGGCAAGGCAGTTGAAATCGGTACGCGTCTTGCTGCATCCGTCATCACATCGTCGGAAAATGTCTGCCCGCGCTTCCGCCCGGAAGAGTTCGGCATCGAGGCATAGAAGGGGGCAGAAATGAAGTTACTGTACGGAACCGGCAACCCGGCAAAACTCGACGCGATGCGTCACCGCCTTGCCGGTCTTGGAATTGAGCTGATCGGGCTGAAAGATCTTGGCGGTGTTAAGCAGCCAGAGATTATCGAGGATGGAAAAACGCCGCTGGAAAATGCCAGGAAAAAGGTGGAGGCGTATTTCAACGCGCTTCATATGCCGGTGTTCTCCTGTGATTCCGGTCTGTATTTTGACAACGTGGCAGAGGACGACCAGCCCGGCGTCCATGTGCGGACCGTGAACGGAAAGTATCTGTCCGATGAAGAAATGACCGTGCATTACGCCGCCCTTGCAGAAAAGTACGGCGGCCTGACGGGACGCTACAAAAACGCAGTTTCGCTGATTCTTGATGCGGACCACCGCTATGACGCGATGGACCCGTCAATGGAGAGCGCTCCTTTCCGCATGGTCAGCACACCCCATCCGATGAGCAAAAAAGGCTTTCCGCTCGACCGTCTGTCGATCGATCTGCGGACCGGAAAATATTATTACGATCTGAATGAGCAAGAAGCCGCGCTCGATCAGCTTGCCGTGGAAGACGGTTTTCTGCAGTTTTTTGAGCGGGCAATGGAGGAATACCATAAAATGGAACGATATGAACTTCGAACCATCCGCCAGGATGAAATGGAACAGGGCGTTGCCATTGAGCTGGCGTGCTTTCCGCCGAATGAGGCGTGCTCCGAAAAGAGCATGCGCGAGCGGGTGCAGTACGCGCCGGAGCTGTTTCTGGCGGCAGTAGACAAAGAAACCGGAAAAATCGCCGGAACGCTGAACGGACTTGCAACAAACGAGACAAAATTCCGTGATGCCTTTTTCGATGAAATCAGTCTGTACGACCCGAAGGGAGAAAACGTCATGCTGCTGGGTCTCAGTGTCCTGCCGGAATACCGCGGCCAGGGAATCGCCCGCGCGCTGATGGAAGAGTACAGCCGCCGGGAACAGAAAAACGGAAGAAAACAGCTCATTCTGACCTGCCTGCAGGATAAGGTGGAGATGTACAAAAAGATGAATTTCCGCGACGAGGGAATCTCCGCATCCACCTGGGGCGGCGAGGAATGGCATGATATGACGAGAAAATTAAACGATTAAGAAAATTTGCAGAGAAAATTTTGGAGCAAAACCAAACATGTATCCACTTCCGGTTCTGATCATTGCAACATACGACAAAGATGGCAACCCGGATGCCATGAATGCTGCATGGGGTGTAGTCACAGATTTCAATGAGAGCTTCCGATGGCACTGGAGTGCAAAGTGAAAAGCTTTGACAACGGCATTCTGGTCGGCGAGATCGTGAACGTCTGCGCAGACGAGAGCGTTCTGACCGACGGAAAGATCGACCCGAAAAAACTGAAACCAATCGCCTTCGACCCGGTCAACAACACCTATCTCGCCATGGGCGACAAAGTCGGCGACGCATTCGGTTCCGGAAAAGCCCTGAAATAAACACAGATGATGACATGACAGCGAATATGTAAAAATTTTATATATTCCCCTTGACAAACCGCCTCCATAGTCTTATGATATGTATAAATTATATATATATAAATATTTTACATATCAGAAACTAACGGAGGTGGTTTTTTATGTATTTTCCGGTATCAGCACTGCTGATCGAATTTATGATCCTGTCGATTGTGAATCGGGAAGATTCTTATGGATATGAAATCAGCCAGACGATCAAACTGGTTGCAGACATCAAAGAGTCGACACTGTACCCGATCCTGAAAAAACTGGAAAAGGCGGGCTACGTGACGACGTATTCCGCAGAGTACCAGGGCAGAAAACGGAAGTATTATTCGATCACAGAAGCAGGAAAAACACAGATGGCGTACCTGCAGGGCGAATGGAAGTCCTATCGTGACACCATTGACAACATCATCGAGTGGAGGAAAAAAGAATGACGAGTGGGGAATATCTGAAACAATTGGAAAAGTATCTGAGGAAGCTTCCGCAGAGCGACTATGAAGATGCGATGGAATACTTCACCGAGTATTTTGCAGATGCCGGTCCGGAAAATGAGCAGGCCGTGATCAAAGAACTCGGAACACCGAAACAGGCAGCCGCCGAGCTGATGCGGAATCTTCTGGACAAAAAAGTAGATGAACGCGAGGCAATGGAAAAGGAAGAAAAACAGAAAGAGAAGAAAAAAACGACAGGCGCCAACGTCGTCTGGATCGCGATTCTCGCCCTGTTTGCAGCCCCGATCGGAGCCCCGATTCTGATCAGCATTCTCATCGTTCTGCTCTGCGCGGCCCTCTGTGCGGCACTGCTTGATATGAGCGTCTTTCTGATTGCAGTTGTCGGCGTGGCCGCCGGAATTAAGATGCTGCTGCGCGGCATTCTGGCAGTCTCGGTTTCCTTCGGCGGATTCTGCTTTATTACCGGAATGGGCGTTTTCATGCTGGGAATCAGTATTCTGTGCGCGGTGTTCGGCGTATACTTTGCAAAATGGATGGGACGGCTGTTCGTGTGGTGTACACGTAAGGTAACGAAAAAAGGAGGAAGCAGATCATGAAAAAATGGACAAAAACAGCATTACTGACAGGATGTGCCTGCTGTATTGCCGGTGCAGTGCTGATGTTCAGCGGATGGGCAAGCGGCGGAAAAGCATACGCGGAAACGTATGATCTGAATGCGATGAGCGGTTCTGCGAAGAAGGAAGACGGCATTTCCGCACAGGAAAAGATAAAACTTGATGATTTTGATGAACTGCAGGCAGACCTTACGATCGGCGACCTGAACATCCTTCCGTCCGGTGACGATTCCTGTTATCTCGCCTGGCGGATTCCGTCGAAAAAAGGAGAGACTGCAGTGGAATATCGCGTGCGGGACGGTGTTCTGAGCATCGAAGAGACAAGCGCAGTGTCCGATACGATTTACATTAATATTGACTTTACGGAAGAAATCTTAAGTGGCGGTAAACAGTCGGAAACAGGAGTGATTCTGTATGTACCGGAAAAGAAGGTACTGAAAAAAATAGAGGTAACGATGGGATTCGGTGATGTGCAGATGAATGGCATCCAGGCGGAAAGCGGAAGACTGCAAAATGCGGATGGAGATATCACACTTTTCGGATGTGACATGCAGAATATCAAATGCAAAGCAGATTACGGTGATGTGGAACTGAAGAGCGGAACGTGGGAGAATGGGTCGATCACGCTGGAGGATGGCGATGCGAAAATCCAAAATACGAAGCTTTCCGGAGACGTGTCGGTGGAAAACTCCTACGGCGATATTGACCTTGAACTGGGTAAAAAAGATCTGGAACGGCTGGAAATTACGGCAAAGACAGATTTTGGGGAGATCGATGTACCGGATACCATGGAGAATCTGATGCAGAAAGAGGAGGACGAGCAGAGCTTTTCTTATGTACCGGATCAGGCTGCGGGCAGAATCACACTGATGACAAAGGATGGTGATATCTCGTTGGAAAACGATTAAGCGTTTGTGACTGTTCAGGGGCATATGAAATTCCAGAAAAATCGCAAAGCATGCCCGCATGAATGAGCGTTTTTGGAAAATAAGACAAAAGTGACAAAAACACAGGAGGCTGTTTGGATGGTTTCACCAGAAAAAGGGAAATGATCCAAACAGTCGCTTGTTTTTTTGTACTTAAATTTTCAGCTTTTAACTTGATTTGTAGATTGCGGTGCTTTAAAATAAAAGTAATAAAGCGTTGTGGAACGGGCTCCACAGACCGGCAGCGGGGGAAAAGCCGGAACGAGTCAGTAGAAAACAGCCCAGTGTCAGAATAGGAGTTAGGAGAAACTATGGCAAGTATTAGAGATGTCGCGATCAAAGCGGGAGTAGGAATCGGAACGGTATCCCGTGCACTCAATGGAAGCGGGTATATTTCCGATGAAACAAAACAGAAAATCATGCAGGCGGTGGAGGAGCTGAACTACAAACCAAACGAACTCGCCCAGAACCTGTTCCGCAACAAGTCCGGTTTTATCGGAATTGTTGTTAAGAATCTTTCACATCCGTTTATGGCATCTCTGGTGAAACATGTCGAGAATAATCTGTACACCAATGGCTACAAGTGCATGCTCTGCGAGGTTGGGGACAATCCGAACCGCATCGAGGAATTTGTGGAAATGCTGCAGCGAAATGTCATGGACGGCATTATCTGCTGTGCGGATATCCCGTCTTCTGTCAGCCTGGCGGAAATTCATCGTCCGATTGTCATGATTGACCGCTACGTCACCGAAGGGATTCCGTGTATACATTCCGACCATAAGCGCGGCGGTGAGCTTGCGGCGCAGGCACTTTTGAGTGCAGGATGTAAGAACGTGCTCTATTTTGCATCGAGTGCAACAGAGCGTGGTTACTCAATGGAGCGTTACCGACGGTTTGCGGAAGTCTGTAAACAGCATAAATGTAAAATTACAGCGATTGATGCCGGAAGCAAGATTCCGAATTTTCAGAGCGGCCCGACGATCTGGAAAAAATACATCAGCCATTTTGATGGAATTGATGGACTCTTTACAGCCGATGTCACAGCGGCAGCGCTCATGAAGATGCTGCAGAAAAAAGGGATTAAGATTCCGAAAAAACTGAAGGTGGTCGGCTACGACGGCCTGGATTTTACCCGCTTTTTGACACCGGAGCTGACAACGGTTCGTCAGAATGTACCGGAAATCGCAAAGCGGAGCGTGGACACAGTCATCCGCATGATTGACGGAAAGAAGATTGAGGAGATGGAGCAGATTGTGGATGTGACCTTCCGAAAAGGAGAAAGTACCTGAAGATAACAAAACAGGGAATTACCGAATTTTGCATCATTTTCCGGAATTGCGATAGAACAGAAGAAGAACAGATATCAGAGACACTCGATCTGAAAAGAGAGGGTGTCTCTTTTTCCTGTATAAAATAAAAATGAAATAAAACCAACTTATATGCGGCAAAAGGACAGAAAGACTGAGCAAAAGGAGATGAAATCGCTGCTGAAACAGTTGCAATTGTCGAAAAAATAGTGAAAAACAGAAAAGTGGAACATATGGAACAGAAAAAGCATGGAACAGCGGAACATGTGGAACAGGAAAATGGGAGAAGAAAGAAGATAAGTGTGAATTTTATGAAAAACAGGATGCATATTGCACAAAAACATAAAATAAAAATTGTGAAAATGTTGAAAATGACGAAAAAATATGGAAAATTCGTTGACATTGGGCGAACTGAGTACTATGATACAGATATGGAACAGGTTCCATAAGACAAAGTGCCGAAACGGAAACAATGCCAATGTGGAACGAAAAGCGGTTGGTAAAGCTTTTAGAGAAATAAGGAGGGAACTATGAAGAAAAAAACGTCATCGCCGAAAACGGCAGAAAGTGGAAAATTGAAAAAAGCGCTCTCGTGCTGGCAGCTGTACATCCTGCTGATTCCTGCACTGATCTGGCTGATCGTTTTTGCTTACTATCCAATGTACGGCCTGATCATCGCCTTTAAAGATTTTAAAGGCCGCATGGGAATCATGGGAAGCCCGTGGGCAGATCCGATTTTCAAGTATTTCAAGATGTTCTTCAGTACCAGTATTGCCATGACGGCAATCAAGAACACGATCATCATCAGTCTGGAGAGCCTGATCATCGGATTCCCGATTCCGGTTATCTTCGCACTCTTACTGAACCAGGTACAGAGAAGCGGACCGAGACGAATCATCCAGACCATCTCCTACGCACCGTACTTTATGTCAAACGTAGTTGTAGTCAGCCTGATTTCCGTACTGTTTTCCGCAAACGGTCTTGTAAACCACGCAGTTATGGGAGCCGGCGGAAAAGCAATCATGTTCACCAGCCTTCCGGAGTACTTCCGCAAACTCTTCATCGGAAGTAACATCTGGCAGACGATGGGATTCAACGCCATCATCTTCATCGCAGCACTGACCGCAATCAGCCCGGAGTATTACGAAGCAGCAACGATGGATGGTGCTTCCAGATTTCAGAAAATCCTTTACATTGATTTACCTCTGATTATGCCGACCATCATCCTGATGCTGATCCTTCAGGTAGGTAACATTATGAACGTGGGATATGAGAAAGCTTATCTGATGCAGAACGGTACCAACACAACCGTCAGTGAGATCATTTCGACATACGTATACAAAGTAGGTCTCCAGACCGCACAGTACAGTTTTGCGACAGCCGTTGGCTTGTTTAACTCCGTTGTAAACTTCATTATTCTGGTTATCACAAACGCAGTTGCAAAGAAGACCAGCGATATCAGTATTTTCTAAGAGTCAGGGGGCTTGAAAAATGGCAAATAATAACACTGTGAAAAAGAAAAAAGTAAAAATGAGTACGGGAGACAAGGTCTTTACCGTGATCAATACCGTCATCATGATCCTTGTCTGTATTGCAATTGTATATCCTCTGTATTACGTGCTTCTGGCATCTGTTACAGACCCGGTTGTTGTAAGCTCCGGTAAAATTCTTCTCTATCCGGAAGCGTGGTACACCAACGGATATGAAACCACACTGAAATACCAGCCGCTCTGGACCGGCTATGCAAACACCATCAAATATACCGTATTAGGAACGCTGATTTCCCTGGTCTGCACCATTCCGGCCGGCTATGCACTTTCCAGATACGATATGGTAGGAAGAAAACCGATTATGTTCCTGTTCACCTTCACGATGTTCTTCAGCGGCGGTATGATTCCGATGTACTTAACCGTACAGCAGCTGCACATCTACAACACAACATGGGCTATGGTCCTTCCGGTAGCAGTGTCCGCTTACAACCTGATCGTATGCCGCTCCTTCTTTGAAAGTGGTATTCCGGTCGAGCTTCTCGAAGCAGCAAAAATCGACGGCTGCAGCGATTTTGGATTCTTCTTCAAAATTGCAATTCCGCTGTCGAAAACGATCATCGCAGTTATGTGTCTGTTCTATGCAACCGCAATGTGGAACCAGTTCTTCAACGCACTGATGTTCCTGCAGGATGACAGCAAGATGCCTCTTCAGGTCGTTCTTCGAAACTTGGTACTGATGAACCAGTCCAACCAGATGGGAAGTAGTGCTTCTGAGATGGTAACAAAACAGAAACTGGCTGAGCAGTTAAAATACTGTGTCGTAGTTGTTTCCGCATTCCCGCTTCTGTGCGTATATCCTTTCCTGCAGAAATACTTCGCAAAAGGTGTTACGATCGGTGCAGTCAAGGGCTGATGCAGAACAGAAAATTTATTGTTGCAGAATTCATGGATATAGCAGACATGGTTTATGTGTAGGAATACAAAAATACTAACGTATTTCACTGCCGGAAAAGGCAGCAAAATAAAGGAGGAACAATATGAAGAAAAAAATCGTATCCGTATTACTGGCAAGCCTTATGGTAACCAGCATGCTCGCAGGCTGTGGAAACAGCTCCGGCAGCTCAAGCAGCTCCGGTGCAGGAAGCACAGGAGGAGACACCACCTCTGCATCCGGTACAGAAGCAGGTGACACAGGTCTCACAGCAGAAGAGCAGGAAGCAGTAGATGAGGGAATCATCCAGCTCGACGGTACCCTTCCGATCATCAAAGATCCGGCAAAATTCGAAGAGAAATACGGAAAAATTTCCGCTCTGATCGTAAACACTGCAGACAGAACCGTAGAAGTAGGCGACCTGGCTATGTGCCAGAAATGGTTCGAGGACACAGGAGTAGAGTTTGACTGGCAGCCGATCCCGCAGGAGAGCGCAACAGAGAAAATCAACCTGATGCTTTCTTCCGGACAGGATCTTCCGGATGTATTCTGGAACTTCGGCGATGGTAAATCCGGAAACACCGTAGTTCAGTACGCAGACCAGGATGTATTCCTTCCGACCGAAGGCCTGATCGAAGAGTATATGCCGAACCTGAAAGCATTCCTCGATGACAATGAGCAGTATCAGCTTGAGATCACCGCTCCGGACGGCCATAAATATGGATTCCCGTACGTAGAGGAAATGAAAGGTCTTGTATTAACACCTGGACCGTTCGTGATCAACAAAACATGGCTGGATAAAGTAGGCAAAGAAGTGCCGACAACCGTAGACGAGTGGGTAGACTGCCTGAAAGCAATCCGCGACGGCGGCGATCTGAACGGAAACGGCGAAGACGATGAAATCCCGATGGCAACCTGGTTCGGCGCAACCGATACCTTTGGTTCCTACAACCTGTTCTATCGTTTCACAGGTGCATTCGGATGCGCTGACTCCTACTGCGGAGGAAACTCCTATGCGGATCACTTAAGAATAGTTGATGGAAAAGTTACGTTCACTGCAACAGACGAAGCATTCAAGAAAACAGCAGAATTTTTCAACATGCTGTATGAAGAAGGACTGATCTGGAACGGTTCCTTCGAGGCAGATGAAAGTATGTCATTCAAATCTTCTCTGATCAAAGAGAATGTTGCAAAGATCGGTTCCTTCGGTGTCTGGGGTGATCAGGAAATTACAAACCAGGAAGTGCATGATCAGTACGTAGCAGTTCCGAGACTGCAGGGCGAAGACGGTATGACCGGTTTCGAGTGCAACTACTCTGAGCTGCAGGATTCTTCCGACACAGCAATCACAACGACCTGCAAATTCCCGCACGTTGTTGCAAGATTTGTAGATTACATGGTAGGCGATCCGGAAATCTCTGTTACATCTAACTGGGGCGCAATCGGATACAACTATGAGAAAGACGAAGACGGCATTCTTCGTACACCGCTCGATGAAAACGGAAACTACAAACCTCTGAATCCGGAATATAAGAACTTTGGTGAGGCTCGTGTAAACTCCACAACCTGCCGTGGTTCTATGATCGTTCAGAACGAGTACTATGACACCGTTTGCGGCTACACCTTCGATGCTGTAAAACTTCTCGAGATGCAGAAAGAAAACGGTAAAGATGACATCATGGAAGAGTATGACACTATTCCGCGTGTTCTGATGACCCAGGAAGAGATTCAGCGTCTGGCACAGATTCAGCCGACCATCTCCGATATTGTTGATCGTTACATCACCACATGGGTAACCGGCGGCGTTGATGATGCAAGCTGGGATTCCTATAAAACAGAGCTGGAAGGCGCTGGCTTGAATGAACTGGTTAAGACTTACCAGGGCGCAGTAGACAGAGCAGCTTCTGCAGCAAACTAAAAATCGTGCGAAAAGCGATTACGAAAAAACAGTAACGTAAACGATTTGCAATTGATATTCTATAACTAAAGAAATTCTAAATGTGGCCATGTTGTATCCCATATAACATGGTCATATTTAAAAAGAAGACTATTTCGTTCGTATTTCTTTTTTGTTGAAGTTCCAAATGGAAAACGATAAAATAGGAAAAGAGAGAACAGGAAAAGAGGGATCATATGAGTAAACAGGGAAAAAGAGATTTTAGACCGAACATTCATTTTACACCGGAGAAAAACTGGAACAACGATCCGAACGGACTGATTTACATCGATGGTATCTGGCATCTGTATTATCAGAATAACCCAAATGACGTTGTATGGGGACCGATGCACTGGGGTCATGCAATATCGAAAGACCTGATTCACTGGGAGCATCTGCCGGTCGCCCTGTACCCGGATGAGATCGGAACGATGTACTCCGGAAGTATGGCATACGATGAAAATAACACCAGCGGATTTGCGAAATACGGTGAGAAGCCGATGGTGGCTGTCTACACGGCGCACAATATGGAAACAGGCCTGGAGCAGCAGTGTATTGCATACAGTCTGGATCAGGGAAAGCATTTTGAAAAATATTATGGCAACCCGGTGATCAAAAACCCGGGCACACCGGATTTCCGTGATCCACGCGTCTTCTGGAATGACAAAAAGGACTGCTGGAGCCTTGTTCTGGCATCTGGCGACCATGCAGAGTTTTACGCATCCCAGGATTTGAAAAACTGGAAGAAAACAGGCGAGTTCGGTGTCGGTGTCAATAAAGTGCCGACGGTATGGGAATGCACCGATCTGATCCGTGCTAAGACAGGAAATGAATTTGACGGATTCAAATGGATTCTGATAGTCAGCATGATACATCCGGGAACCGAAGGCCGTGCCAATATACAGTATTTCGTCGGTGATTTTGACGGAGATACCTTCCAGTGCACCGAGATCACAGACGAGCCGCTGTGGATTGATTTCGGATTCGACAACTATGCCGGCGTAACGTATGGAAACTACGACCGCCCGGTTTACCTTGGATGGGGCGTTAATCCGCTCTATGCGAACTTTGTTCCGACCGGTGAGTATTCCGGTCTGATGACACTGCCAAGAGAACTTTCACTTTGTGAGACCGATGAGGGATACCGCCTGAAAACAAAACCGTTCGGGATTGATGAGTACCGTGCGGGTGCCTTCCCGATCGGAAATCAGAAGCCGCTGCTGACCGAGAGCTTTGGACTTCTCGTGCAGGGCAATTTCGGAAGAATTGCGCTGAAAAACAGCAGAGGTGAGGAAGTAGTCATCGAGGTAACGGTGGACAGCATCACGGTGGACCGCTCTAAGAGCGGCGACCTTAGTTACTTTGATGATGTAGATCCGAAGCTCTTCAAAAAAGAGGATCTGCTGATATCCACAACAAAACGTTACATGCGCGGAAATGTCAACATGGAGATTATTTTTGATGTTTCCTATCTGGAGATTTATGCAGATGGTGGTCTGGAGACCGCTTCTGTATGTGTTTACCCGGATGCTCCGTATCAGGTGGTTTCCACAGACGGAGATCTGGAAGTGAAAATGTACACCATTAAAAAATAGGGGATATGTTTATTTTGGGAGGTTTTACAAAAATGATGAAAAAAAGAGATTACAGACCGAAAATCCATTTTTCGCCGGAAAAAGGCTGGATGAATGATCCGAATGGCATGGTTTATGTAGATGGCGTGTACCACTTCTTTTATCAGAAGTACCCGTATGATACCAGCTGGGGACCGATGCACTGGGGCCATGCAACATCCCGCGACCTGATTCACTGGGAGCATCAGCCAATCGCACTTTATCCGGATGAACTTGGATTTATCTTCTCGGGAAGTGCTGTGTATGATACGCAGAATTCTTCTGAGTATGGCACCAATGAAAATCCGCCAATCATTGCTATTTACACGAGTCATCATAAGGACGGCCTGGAACAGCAGAGTATTGCATACAGCAATGATAAGGGCCGGCATTTTGAAAAGTCATATCTGAATCCGGTCATCAAAAACCCGGGAATTTCCGATTTCCGTGACCCGAAAGCGTTCTGGAATCCGGTCAGAAGATGCTGGAGTCTTGTCCTTGCAGCGCAGGACCGTGTCTTCTTCTATGCATCCCAGGATATGAAAAACTGGGAGAAAACAGGAGAATTCGGACCGGAAGGAAATCATGTGAAGGGTGTGTGGGAATGCCCGGATCTGTTCCCGATTGAGTATAAGGGGAAAAATGTATGGGTTCTTGTTGTCAGCATGACAAAAGCCTCCGAGGACGACCACTGCAAAATGCAGTATTTCCTGGGTGATTTCGATGGAGAAAAATTCCTCTGCACCTATCCATCCGATGAGCCAAGATGGCTGGATGAAGGCTTCGACAACTATGCAGCCGTTACATTCCAGAATGCGAAAGATGTTCTGCTGATGGGATGGGGTATGAACTGGCAGTATGCAGCACAGACTCCGACAGAAGAGTACTGTGGCCAGGCAACCCTGGTGAGAAAGCTGTCCCTGACAGAGGTAGATGGTGCGCTGACCCTCGTGGCTGCTCCGGCCGGACTGGAAAAATTCCGTCACAGCAGCTATCCGATCGAGAATCATACAACGATCCGCACAGAGACCTTTGGACTGAAGGTTTCCGGAAAAGGAGATGCGAAAATTTGCCTGAAAAACTCAGTAGGACAGAAATTGAAGATTTATGTAACTGACACCAAAATCACGGTTGACCGTACCATGGCGGGCTACAAAGAATTCAGTGAGCACTTCATGACGGAAAAATATTCCATCAGCACCGCAGCGAGAAAGAAAGACGGAGCATGGAATCTGGAGCTTGTTTTTGATGTTTCCATTCTGGAACTGTTTGCTGAGGATGGCGTAGATGCTATCTCTACAGTGGTTTATCCGGAGACACCGTACGACCGCGTAAGCTGGAAGGGCGATCTTTCCGTTGAACTTTACGAAATTGATGCATAAGGGCTGAGAGAAAGGGGAAAAGCAAAATGGGATACTTTAAAGATGTGACACCGGAATCAGCTGGAATCAGCTCCAAAGGAATTTTGAATTTTCTCGACCGAATCGAAGAGAACCAGATTGAGCTGCACAGCTTTATGGTGATCCGCCATGGACAGTGTGCAGCGAAGGGCTGGTGGAAGCCGTATGATGAAAAATTCCGTCATCCACTGTATTCGTTCAGTAAATCGTTGACAGCAACGGCGATTGGTTTTGCAGAGCAGGAGGGAATCTTATCGCTGGATGAGAAAATTGTCGATATCTTTCCGGACCTGCTGCCGGAAAATCCATCTGAAAATCTCAAAAAAATCACGCTGCATCACCTGTTGATTATGGGTTGTGGTCACGAGACGGAGATTATGGACAATTCCGAAAACTGGATTTCTACCTTTCTTCATCATCCGGTGCTCCATGAGCCGGGAACGTTTTATAAATACAATACAGCCGGAACTAACATGCTGGCTGCCGTTCTGAGGAAAAAAACGGGACAGAACGTCACAGAATTTCTGAAATCCCGTCTGCTGGAGCCGCTTGGCATCACATCCCTTACCTGTGCGCTGCTCGGAGACGGAACGGAGCTTGGCGGCGGCGGTATGAAGATGGTAACGGAGGATATGGCAAAATTCACGTATTTTCTGTCCAGACAGGGTGAGTGGGAAGGAAAGCAGCTGCTTCGAAAAGACTGGTTTGAACGCGCCTGCCGCAAGCAGATTGAGACGGAGGGCGATTCGGAAGGCCACGTAAAAGACTGGGCGCAGGGCTACGGCTATCAGTGCTGGATGTGCCGTTATCCGGGCTCCTTCCGCGCAGATGGTGCGTACGGTCAGTTCGGCGTTGTGTTCCCGGATCTCGATCTGATTGTGATCCTGACAACAGCAACAGAACAGACTCAGGAGGAGTTGAGCGCACTGCAGGAGGAACTGATCCCGTATGTGAAGAAAGAGGCAGGAGAGCTGCCACCGTCCCCACTTGCCGGTGCAGTAAAAGCGCGTACCGCAGATCTGGCTCTGCCGCCGCGCAGAGGAACGAGAAATCCGTTTATGGAAGAAAAGGTAAGTAAGCATGTTTATGTATCTGTTCCGCTGATGGGGAATCAGCAGCTGCCGGATTCCGCAGAAATTCTGATCGGCGGAAGCGGCCTGTTTTCGCTGGAGACAAGTCCGATTCAGGAGATGCGATTCTCCTTTGGCAGCGATAAGATGTACTGGAAAGTACAGGAAGGCGGGAAAGAAAAGGAATTTGTCCTCTCCATGCGCCGGGATTTCGCCTACAGTGAAGCAGACGGCCATATTTACGCAGGATCCGCTGCATGGCGTACCGTCAACACGCTTGAGATGGAGCTTCGCCGGATGGATGGCTTAAGCGGCGGCCGCATGATCGTCAGATTCCAGGAGGAAAAGCTGCTGTTAGAGGCAGAGGATACGCTGATCAGTGTCGGCGGACTCGGCATTTCACCGCGTCAGGCGTTGACAGCTTTTGAGGTAAAAGAATCTTGAAAAGTGTGAATGGACAGGCTGTTCGGCAAATTTGTAGCTTGTCATTCTGATAAAGGTTCGATATAATAAAGAAAAGGATATTCCAGAACCGGTCATCTCGGGTGGGCTCCGGTGCATAGCGGATAACATAGTTTCGCAGTGCTCCGGACGGGAACCTGAAGGTGGCCGGTTTTCGCTGTCATAACCTGTTTGGACAGAAACAGATTATGACAGCAATGGAAAATAAAATACAAATGGGGGTTTTGTATCATGAGCACAGAGAGCAAAACAAGAATGACAGAAGGCAGTATTTCCCGGAAGATCATCCTGTTTGCCATCCCGCTGTTTTTCGGAAATCTGTTTCAGCAGTTGTACAACACGGCAGATTCCCTGATCGTGGGAAATTTTCTTGGCAGCAACGCGCTGGCGGCAGTCAGCTCGTCGGGCAATCTGATCTTTCTGATGGTCGGCTTCATCAATGGTATCGCGATGGGTGCCGGTGTCGTCATCGCGAGGTACTACGGAGCGAAAAACAGGGAAGATCTGCAGAAGGTGATTCACACGACCGTGGCTTTTGGTCTTGCGGCGGGACTTGCCCTGACTGCGATCGGTATGTATCTGGCACCGAAAATCCTGGTGCTGATGGGAACACCGTCCGATGTGCTTCCGCAGTCAGTCGAGTATTTCCGTACGTATTTCGCAGGATCGCTTGGCTTTGTCATGTATAATATTTTCGTCGGAATCCTGCAGTCCGTCGGCGACAGCCGCCATCCGCTGATTTATCTGATCCTGTCGTCGTGCATCAATGTAGTACTCGACCTCTTCTTCATCGCGGGCCTCGGCATGGGTGTCGGAGCAGCGGCACTTGCAACGGTGATCTCACAGTTTACGAGTGCGATTCTCTGCCTGATCCACCTGATGCGGACGAAAGAAGAGTATCAGCTTCACATCAGCAAAATCCGGTTTGACGGCAGAGTGCTCGGCGAGATCATCCGGAACGGCGTGCCGTCGGGCTTTCAGAACTCCGTAATCTCGATTGCGAACGTTTTTGTGCAGACCAACATCAACGCCTTCGGAAAGATGGCGATGGCAGGCTGCGGTTCGTATGCAAAAATCGAGGGCTTTGCGTTCCTTCCGGTTACGTGCTTTACGATGGCGCTGACGACATTTGTCAGTCAGAACCTTGGTGCAAAGCAGTACGACCGTGCGAAAAAAGGTGCGCGGTTCGGCATCCTCTGTTCCATCATTATTGCCGAGCTGATCGGAGCTGTGATTTATACAGCAGCGCCGACCCTGATCGCGGCATTCAACAGCGATCCAGAAGTCGTTCACTATGGTGTGATGCAGGCGAGAACGATTGCACTGTTCTACTTCCTGCTGGCGTTTTCTCATTGTATCGCGGCCGTACTCCGCGGTTCCGGAAACGCATCGATCCCGATGCTCGTCATGCTTTGTGTCTGGTGCCTGTTCCGCGTCAGTTACATCACGGTGACGGTCCGTCTGATCCCGGATATCCGCGTGATCTTCTGGGCGTACCCGCTGACCTGGAGCATCAGTTCTGCCATTTTCCTGTATCTGTTCCTGCGCGGAAAATGGGTCTACGGTTTTGAAAAAGGAGGAAAACGATGAACGCAGAATCGACGAGAGAAGCTCTCGATGTGGCATCGCTGGCAGGCGATATTCTGCTGGCGAGCGGAGCGGAAATCTTCCGTGTGGAGGAGACAATCGACCGCATTGCGCGGGCGTACGGCGTCAAATCCAGCGATGCGTTTGTACTGAGCAGCGGCATTTTCCTGACAGCAGAAAGCGGAAAAAAACAGGAATTTGCCCGTGTGCGCCACATCCCGCTGTCGGCGGCGCGGCTCGATAAAGTAACGGCGGTCAACCAGCTTTCCCGCGAGATCGAGGAGGGACTGCACACGCCGAAAGAGGCGAAAGCGTGGCTGCTCGACATCCAGCGGATGCCGGAAAAACCTAAAATGCATCAGGTCCTTGCGTCCGGTGTCGGAAGCGCCTGCTTCTGCTTTCTGTTCGGAGGCGATGTGGTGGACAGCATGGTGGCGTTTCTGTCGGGCTTTGTCCTGTACGTTTACCTGCTGTATCTGCTGCGAGGCAGAATGTCGAAGATTGCAACGAACATTTCCGGCGGCGCACTCGTCACGCTGATCGCCGTCTTTCTGTACCAGGCGGGAATCGGCCATCATCTGGACAAGGTCATCATCGGTTCGATTATTCCGCTGGTGCCGGGCGTAAACTTTACGAACGCGATCCGTGATATCGCCGACCAGGACTATATCGCGGGTTCTGTGCGGATGCTCGATGCGCTGCTCGTGACGTTCTGCATCGCGCTCGGCGTCGGCCTTATTATCACAGGTTACCATCAACTGGCAGGAGGGCTGCAGCTATGAGCAGTGATACAATTCGTTTAATCGCAGAATTTTTCGCCGCCTGCGTCGGAACGATCGCGTTTGCGCTGTTGTTCCAGGTTCCGCGGAAATACTATCTGTACTGCGGCATTGCGGGCGCCTGCGGCTGGATCTGCTACAAACTGATCCTTCCGTATACGACGGAGCCGGTCTCGATCTTTTTTGCAACCGTGCTCGTCATCATTCTGTCGCGCAGCTTCGCGGTATACAAGCGCTGCCCGGTGACGGTCTTTCTGATCGCAGGAATCTTTCCGCTGGTGCCGGGAAGCGGCATCTACTGGACCGCCTTTTACGTGGTGACAAACGATCTGGAGCAGGCAGGCGCAAGAGGGTTTCTGACATTCAAAGATGCAGTGGCGATCGTGCTCGGCATTCTCCTCGTCTTCGAATTCCCGCAGAGCTGGTTCCGTAAGGTATTGACAGACAAAAGCAAATAACCTATCATTGTACTAGAGATTATAATAAACAAGGAGGAAAACAAATGGCATTAAATCAGTTTTCCAGAACACAGCTTCTGCTGGGTCAGGAGAGCATGGATCTTCTGGCGGATGCGACCGTTGCCGTTTTCGGTATCGGCGGCGTGGGCGGCTATACCGTGGAGGCGCTGGCAAGAAGCGGTGTCGGCCATTTTGTGCTGGTGGACGACGATAAAGTCTGCCTGACCAATATCAACCGTCAGATTATTGCGACAAGAAGCAGCGTTGGAAAATATAAAGTAGACGTGATGAAGGAGCGGATTCTTGACATCAATCCAAAAGCAGAGGTGGAAACATACAAATGCTTCTATCTGCCGGAAAATGCGGATGCTTTTGATTTCACGAAGTATTCGTACGTTGTCGATGCTGTCGATACGGTAACGGCAAAGATCGAGATCATCATGCGCGCCAAAGCGTGCAACGTGCCGGTCATCAGCTGTATGGGAGCCGGAAACAAACTGGATCCGACGAAGTTCCGTGTGGCAGATATTTACAAGACGAACATGTGCCCGCTGGCAAAGGTCATGCGGCGTGAGATGAAGAAACGTGGCGTGAAGAAACTGAAAGTTGTTTATTCTGAGGAGAAATCCATCCGCCCGCTGGAGGATATGAGCATCAGCTGCAGAACGCACTGCATCTGCCCGCCGGGTGCTGCAAGAAAATGCACCGAGCGGAGAGACATTCCGGGCAGCATCGCATTTGTGCCGTCCGTAGCAGGCCTGATTCTGGCAGGAGAGGTTATCAAGGATCTTTCCGGAGTCAGGGAGAGACGGCAGTTACAGTAGGAAAAAGAATAGAAAAGGGACGAGCCCCTGAAAAAAGCAATTGCTTTTTCGGGGGCTCGTTTTGTATGTTATGTATGGAGATTTGTGGTCTGAAAAAAAATTACATCACTGCAACAACATCATACTCCGTGCAGCCTTCGGTAATCGGAATCAGATTTCCTTCTACAGCAGTTCCGTTGACAGTCAGGGAAGAAACGCCCTTCTCTTTGTGCTCTGGATTCTTAAAGGTAATGTTGTACCATGCACCGCGGAAGTATCTGCGGATCTTGAACTCTTCCATATCGGACGGAATACACGGATTTAAGGTCAGTCCGTCGTAATCCGGCTGAATGCCGAGGATGTACTGGGAAACATTGACAAAAGTCCATGCGGCAGTACCGGTCAGCCAGGAGTTCTTTGCCTCACCGAAGTGAGCAGCGTCTTTTCCGGCGATCATCTGAGAGTAGACGTACGGCTCGGTGCGGTGGATCTCGCTGATGTCCTCAATATAAGCCGGGCAGATCTTGCGGTACAGGTCAAATGCGCGGTTTCCGTGGCCGACAACGGTCTCAGCGATGGAGATCCATGGGTTGTTGTGGCAGAAGATACCAGCATTCTCTTTGTATCCCGGCGGATAGGAGGAAACCTCACCAAGATTCAGGTAATACTTGGTGTAAGCCGGCTGCAGAAGAACAACGCCGTACTTGGTTTCCAGAATGTTCTGGACAGAAGTCAGGGCTTTTTCTGCCAGTCCTTCTTTGACACCGATTTCAGCAAGAACACAGAAGCCCTGCGGCTCGATGTAGATCTTACCTTCCTCACACTCATTGGAGCCGACTTTTTCGCCTGCTGCATCATAAGCACGCAGGAACCATTCGCCGTCCCAGCCTGCATCAAGGACTGCCTGGTAAACTTTTTCGACTTCTTTTTCTGCGTAAACAGCTTCTTCCTCATTGCCTCTGCGGCGGCAGATGGCTGCGTACTCTTTGCCGTATTTCACAAACATAGCGGCGATGAAAATGGACTCAGCAACCGGTCCCTCGGAAGGTCCTGTCGTCTGGAACGGTTCGCCCGGCTCTGCGGAGAAGCAGTTCAGGTTCAGACAGTCATTCCAGTCTGCACGGCCGATGAGCGGCAGTTTGTGCGGTCCGAGATGGGTTACGGTAAAGTCGAAGGAACGTTTCAGGTGCTCCATCAGAGGCTGCGCCTTGGTGGAATCGTTGTCGAAATCAACCTGCTCGTCGAGAATAGAGAAATCTCCGGTCTCTTTGATGTAGGCGGCACATCCGGCAATCAGCCAGAGCGGGTCATCGTTGAAGCCGCTTCCGATATCCATGTTTCCTTTTTTCGTCAGTGGCTGGTACTGATGGTATGCGCTTCCGTCTTCAAACTGGGTAGCGGCAATATCGAGCAGACGCTCTCTTGCGCGGTCCGGGATCAGATGAACGAAGCCGAGCAGATCCTGGCAGGAGTCACGGAAGCCCATGCCACGGCCGGTGCCGGACTCAAAGTAGGATGCGGAACGGGACATGTTGAAGGTAACCATACACTGATACTGGTTCCAGATGTTGACCATGCGTCCCAGTTTTTCATCTGCACAGGAGAGCGCATATTTTGCCAGCAGGCCTTCCCAGTAGGAAGCAAGCTCTGCAAGTGCTGCGTCAACCTGCTCGTCGGTCTGATAGTGGGAGAGCATCTCTTTTGCCGGTTTTTTGTTGATCACGCCAGGAGCTTCCCATTTGTCATCCGCTGCATTCTCACAGTAGCCGAGAACGAAGATAAAGGAGCGGGACTCGCCTGGTTTTAAGGTAACGTCGATGTGGTGGGAACCGATCACACCCCATCCGCTGGCAACGGTGTTGCCTGCAGTGCCGCGCAGAACGGTCTCCGGGCGGTCATTTCCGCGGTAAGCGCCAAGGAAAGCGTCGCGGTCGGTATCGTATCCGTCGATCGGGCAGTTGACTGCATAAACAGCGTAATGTCTGCGGCGCTCGCGGTACTCAGTTTTGTGGTAAATCTCAGAACCCTGGATCTCAACTTCGCCGATGCTGAAGTTTCTCTGGAAGTTGGTCATATCGTCCATGGCGTTCCAGAAGCAGAACTCTACAAAAGAAGTCAGAGCCAGTGTTTTTTCTTCGGTGCCGTTGTTGGTCAGCATGAGACGGTTTACTTCGCAGGAATCTGCCAGCGGAACAAAAGCAGTCAGTTCAGCGGCAACTAAGTTTTTGGAAGAAACAAAGCGGCTGTAGCCAAGGCCATGATGGCACTCGTAGGAATCGAGCGGCGTCTGGGTCGGCTGCCAGCCCGGGTTCCAGACGGTATCGCCGTCCTTGATGTAGTAGTAGCGTCCGTTCTGATCGAGCGGCGTATCGTTATAACGGTAACGGGTCAGACGCAGAAGTTTTGCGTCCTTGTAGAAGCTGTATCCGCCGCAGGTATTGGAAATCAGAGAAAAGAAGTTCTCAGATCCCAGATAGTTGATCCACGGAAGCGGAGTCTTCGGGCTTGTGATGACATACTCTTTTTTCGCATCATCAAAATGTCCAAATTGCATGTGTGATACCTCCTTCGTCGTACAATGTAATTTCATTATACAGCCGAAAAAAGAAAAAACTAGCAAGAATTTGCTAAAAATATAAAAAAACGCCGAAACCGTTTTCGTGACAGTTTCGGCGTTTGTGGATATTCACGAATTGTTCCGCGATTCTGCAAATATTCGGAATCCGCTGGCGCTACTTCCTCATGTTTGGCGGGTTCCAAATTCGAACCCTGGAATATCAGATCTTCTCGTGATTCTTAAATTTCTTAATAACTTTCTGAATACGATCCGCCGGATCCAGCAGTCCGCTGATGGAGGCATCGTGATTCAGCTTGTCGATGATGAGAGCGATATATTTGCTCAGGTCGCAGCTGATGTAGTACTCGCGGGAGAGAAGCTCCGGTGTCTGGTATACGACGTTGGTGGTCAGAACTTTTGTGAAGAGTCCTTCCTCATAAGCCTTGTCGAATTTCTCCAGTCCGCTGGTGAACAGTCCGAAGGTCGAGCACATGTAGATGTTGCGTGCCTCACGATCCTTTAAGAGTTTGGCAACTTCCAGCATACTCTCGCCGGAGGAGATCATATCGTCGATGATGATCATATCCTTACCTTTGACATCAGCACCGAGAAACTCATGGGCAACGATCGGGTTGCGTCCGTCAATGATGGTAGAGTAGTCGCGGCGTTTGTAGAACATACCCATGTCAACACCGAGGTTGTTTGCCATGTAGATAGCACGGCCCATACCGCCCTCATCCGGGCTGATGACCATCAGATGATCCTTGTCGAGCTTCATATCCGGTGCATTGCGCAGGATGTTTTTGATGAACTGGTAAGCCGGCTGGATGGTTTCAAATCCATGCAGCGGAATCGCGTTCTGCACACGCGGGTCGTGAGCGTCGAAGGTGATGATGTTTTCTACGCCCATAGCAGTCAGCTCCTGCAGACCAAGTGCGCAGTCGAGAGACTCTCTTCCAGATCTCTTGTGCTGGCGGCTCTCATACAGGAATGGCATAATGACATTGATTCTGCGGGCTTTTCCACCGATGGCTGCGATGACACGCTTCAGATCCTGGAAGTGGTCGTCCGGAGACATGTGGTTGGTGTAGCCGCACAGAGAATAGGTCAGGCTGTAGTTGCAGACATCGAGCAGAATGTAGATATCGTCACCGCGGACAGATTCGTTGATGATACCCTTTGCCTCGCCTGAACCGAAACGCGGAACCTGAGACTGGATAATGTAGCTGTCACGCTCATATCCTTCATAGGCAGCGACATATTTTTCCGCAAATTCATTGCCGCGTCCCTTTCTCCAGCTGACCAGATAATCGTCGACCTTTTTTCCAAGTGCGGCGCTGCTGTTCAGCGGGATCAGTCCCAGTCTTCCGATTGGCAGTGTGTCAAAATGTCCTTCAGTTCCCTTACTCATGCTTTGGTTCCTCCCAAAAGTTTTTTCTGGATCCGAATATCGTTTCCAAAAAGTTTAATGATGGTGTAGTTACTTGAAATTCGTGAAAAGGTACGTTCCGAGTACGTCTCCATGAAGCGGTCAAGGGGCAGGTTCGTGGAGATGATCGTCGATTTCTTCCGCAGGATGCGTTCGTTGATGCAGAGAAAGAGCTGGGAAGAGACGAAGCTGTTGGTCAGTTCCGTACCTAAATCATCGATGATCAGAAGATCGCAGTCAAAGATATTGGCGTGAGCGTCTTTTGCTTCTTCTGAACTGGAAAAGGTGTAGCGTGCAAACAGGTCAAACAGATCAAATGCAGTAAAATAAATCACACAGAACGACTGCTCGATCAGCTCGCGGGCAATACAGTGCGAAAGAAACGTTTTTCCGACACCAGTGTCGCCGTAAAAGAAGAGATTTTCAAACGACGAGCCGAAATTGCGGACGAACGCCTGGCTTTTTTCGAACGCGGCAGCAGCGGCCTCGCGGGAAGTGAGCGGTGTTCCGGTACTGGTCAGGCTGTCCGAGTAGTAATCCAGGGAGAATTGGCTGAAATTTTCGGTTTTCAGAAGCTCCTCCACGTTGGACTGCCGGTACAGAAGATCGATGGCAGCTTTTTTGAAGCAGGCGCATTTCTGCGTGCCGTTGATGTAGCCGGTGTCGCGGCAGAGCGGGCAGTCATACGTCAGCTCGAGATAGTCTGCCGGGTAGCCGTGCATGGAAAGGAGCGCCGCGCGTTCCTGGGAACGGTCACGGATGGCAGCATTCAGGTCGAGATCCATGGAAGCGTCTCCGTTCAGCATCGCTTTTGCTTTCCGGACCGAGAGGGATGCAATCTCGGCGTCGATTTCCGCAAGGCGCGGAATCTTTTCATAAGCAATGCGGATGTGCTCCTGCTGTTCTCTCTGGTGGCGGAGCTGCCGTTCGTTGTACATGCGCATAATCGCATCGTATTGCGGGTTTGTCAGTGCCATAGTTGTTTCGTCCTCCGGGCGTTATTTCAGAAGCTGTTCTTCTAACTTCTGGTAGTCGTATTCTCTCTGATGGAAATTGTTGAAGCGGTTACTTGAAGCAGCAGGAGCGGTTTTTCGTGCCGCATTCTGATCAGATGCGGTTTTCTTCCTTTTCTGGTGCTCCGCATCGCGCTGTTCGACGTCTGCCATGGAGCGGACGCCCTGTTCCTTCCATTTGGAGAGAATGCCTTCCGCGTACTGGAAGCTCGGCTGGCCGATCTTGGAAACGGTGCGCTGACAGGCTTCGGTGATAAGATCAATCGTAAAACCGTAGGTATTCAGCCAGCGGTCCATCATCTCGGCTTCTTTTTCCACCGGTGCGCGGTTGCGGATGCCGAATGCTTTCAAAATTGTGTAGTAATGTTTGTTGAATGTCGTGGTCTCCTGTTTGGCAGAGGCAACATCGCGGATTCCGCTTTCCTGCCAGGCGAGTCCTACCTTTTTCAGGTAGTGGATGCTGGTGCTTCCCTTCGAAACACAGTATTCCACCAGGTATTCCAGAAGATCCGCGGAAAAGTGGAGATCATCATAGAAAAACATGATGCATTCGATTTCCGTTGGCGACAGAAGATGACCGAAATACGTCTGCGCAACGTAAAGAACGTGCTGCAGTTCTTCGCGGCTGCCGGGAGCGTGTTTTTTTTCTACTGACTGTCCGGAAATACCGGAACTGGAAAGATCATCTGCCGGAGAAGAGGCAGATGGGGCAGAAACGGCCGGCTGTGGTGATGGAGCCGGGGTCTGTTCCGTCTGCGGGATTTCAACGGATACAGCAGAAACAGCCGGTGCAGCCGCAATCGGGCCGGAAATCGAGGATTCCGGTGTTGGAAGGATTCCGCTTTCTTCCTTCCGGACAAGCGGCAGAAAGGCGATTCCGGTCGGAACGCTTTCCCCAGCGGTGTAGGAGAGCGAGAGGAGTCCCTGCTTCTCCCAGTATTTCAGCGCCCGGACGATATCGTTTTCCGTGCAGGAAAAAAAATCTGCCATCGATGACAGAGTGGAATCCTGCTGATGGTCTTTGACCAGCTTCAGCAGATAAAGGTACACTTTTACAAATTCTCCGTTGGCTGCGGGCATATATTGTTCCAGAAAAAGATCCGGCACAGCAGTCACACTGGCCAGGCAGTCATTGTTTAATGTCAGCATACTCAAAATTACACCATCCTGTTCTTATCGTGCGGCAGATTTTTACTTTTAGCGATCTGTTTTTTATTATACGTCTTGCCTTCTCATACACAATCAAGTATAACACAGTATTTTCGACAAGTGAATAGGTGTTTTGCGGAAAAAACATTCCGGGAAAAAGGCACGGTGGATGAAAAAGGACTGTGGACAATGTGGATAATGTGGAGAAATCCGTTTTGTGAAATATTATCATCTACCAAAAATGTTGAAAAATGGAGGAAAACAGGGAAGTATAGGACTTTCTGGTGATATCGTTATGTAAACAAAGTTATACACAGGAAATCCACATTGTGTGGATCGTAAAAATGTGTATAAAATTGTGGACAATGTGGATAACTCTGAAAACAGGCGAAAATACAGGAAAATAGCTGTGAATAAAAATGTGCGTAACTATTTGGCGAAAAGGCAGATTGTGTGGATTCGGAGCAAAAAAAGACCCTGTGGAAAAAAGGAAAACTCCATTTTCCACAGGGAGCAGGTAAAACGAAAGAATGATTTTATTTTTCGGAAGCAAGAAGCTCCTCACCGATTTTTACAACGTCTCCGGCACCCATGGTGATCAGCATGTCGCCCTCGGCAAGATTTTCGTTCAGATAGTTTTCGATTTCCGCAAAGGATGGGAAATATTCGCAGGCAGTGCCGAGTTTTACAATGCGCTCCTGGATATCTTTGGAGGAGATGCCGAGCGTATCGGTTTCTCTGGCTGCGTAAATATCGGCGAGAACCACATGGTCTGCCAGGGAAAGAGCGGCGGCGAAATCATCGAGCAGCGCTTTCGTTCTGGTGTAGGTATGCGGCTGGAAGACGCACCACAGTGTTCTGTGCGCACAGTTTTCAGCGGCTTCCATCGTTGCACGGATTTCGGTTGGATGATGCGCATAATCGTCGATCACCTTTGCTCCGTGGTATGTACCCTTATACTGAAAACGGCGGTCGGTTCCGCGGAAGGTGGCAAAGCCTTCGTGGATGGCGTTTTCCGGCAGCTGCAGTTCATCGGCCAGTGCAATGGCAGCCAGGGCGTTGGAAACGTTGTGAAGTCCCAGAACCATCAGTGTGTAGCGACCGCGCAGCTCGCCACGGCAGATGCAGTCGAAGGACGGGTGATCGAACTCATCGTAGGTGATGTTGGCAGCGGTATAATCAGCGACAGCCTGATTCTCCAGCGCGTAGGTGACAATTTTGCAGCCAAGGCCTTCGGTTACGTAATCGTATTTCGGCGTATCGGCGTTGATGATCAGCATGCCGTCGGCCGGGAGCAGACGGGCAAATTCGCGGAAGGAATGGCGGATATCATCAATATCCTTAAAAAAGTCAAGATGATCCGCATCCATATTGAGGATGATGCCGATTTTCGGGAAGAAACTTAAGAAACTGTTGGTGTACTCACATGCTTCGGTCAGGAAAGTTTCGGAATGGCCGACACGGATATTTCCGCCGATGGACGGAAGAATACCGCCGACAGAAATCGTTGGGTCACAGTCGGCTGCCATCAGAATGTGGGAGAGCATGGAGGTTGTCGTCGTCTTTCCGTGTGTACCGGAAACGGCGATCGGTGTATCGTAGTTGCGCATGATCTGTCCGAGCAGCTCGGCACGGGTCAGCATCGGAACACCGGCAGCTTTTGCAGCGGCAAATTCCGGATTGTCCGGATGGATGGCTGCGGTATAAACAACAAGGTCGGTTCCCGGAAGAATGTTTTCTGCCTTCTGACCGTAGAAAACCTGTGCGCCAAGAGAAGTCAGGTGGCGGGTCAGGTCACTTTCTTTTGCATCGGAACCGGAAATTGTAAAGCTTTCTTTTAAAAGAATCTCGGCAAGGCCGCTCATGCTGATGCCGCCGATGCCAATAAAATGTATATGGATTGGTTTACTGAAATCTACTTCGTACATGGTATCTCCTTCAATGTGTCTTTTCACTGAAAATGGGGAAATTTTCTCAATACATATTTTTCGATTAATATAGGAAAGAACAGAACGAAATGCAGCGCCGGTTCCCCGGAATCCGGCTGGAACTGTTCTGGCTAATAGTATACACGTATTTGCCGGAAAAGTAAAAGAAAAAAAGCGGATGAATTCGAAAATGAAATAAAAAACAATGGATAAGTATTATAAACCAGATCATATGCAAAAAGAAATATTGCAAACTAAAATGAACGAAATGTAACAAAAACTGGTAAAAATAAATGAATACGCTGTCGAAAATTGTAGAAAATCATGATACGATTTTTGACACAAATAAAATGCATGGTCAAAATCAATAAAATATAAGATAAAATAAAAGAAAAATTATAAAAAATGTTCACAATGAGACGGAAGTGTGATATAATTTTAATTGTAGTTATCAAAGAAGTGCGTGGATATGAAAAACCAGAACCGACAGCATGGTTGCTGTTTCGTACACAGGGAGACAGGTGCTGTTTCGCTGCGTGAGAAAGTGATTCAGGTGTAAGTAGCCCCTTCCTGCAAGGCAAAGCCTGAAGGGGGGCAGCGAAGGTTACCGTTCGCGGAAAAGCGGTGAACGGTAAGCGTAGAACCGTACATTCTTACAGTTACTGCAAATCTTTAGATACGACAAGAGGTGATTGCATGATTAAGAAAGAGATGATAGCAATGCTGCTGGCAGGCGGCCAGGGAAGCCGTCTCGGTGTGCTCACGGAGAAAGTGGCAAAACCGGCAGTAGCATTTGGCGGAAAGTATCGAATCATCGACTTCCCGCTCAGTAATTGTATCAATTCAGGAATTGATACGGTAGGCGTACTGACCCAGTATCAGCCGCTGCGGCTGAATACCCATATCGGAATCGGTATTCCGTGGGATCTCGATAAAAACGAAGGCGGCGTAACCGTTCTGCCGCCATATGAAAAAAGTACAAACAGCGAATGGTATACAGGAACTGCAAATGCAATTTACCAGAACATGGCTTATATGGAAACATACAATCCAGAATATGTTCTGATTCTTTCCGGCGACCACATTTACAAAATGGATTACGAGGTGATGCTTGACTATCACAAAGCAAACCACGCAGATGTGACCATCGCATGTATGCCGGTACCGATCGAAGAAGCAAGCCGTTTCGGTGTCATGATCACAGACGGAAACGGAAGAATTACCGAATTTGAAGAAAAACCGGAGCACCCGAGAAGCAACCTCGCTTCTATGGGTATCTATATTTTCAGCTGGAAAGCATTAAAGGAATCTCTGACAGCCTTGAAGGATCAGCCGAGCTGTGACTTCGGAAAACACATTCTGCCGTACTGCCGCGACAATGGAAAACGTCTGTTTGCGTATGAGTTCAACGGCTACTGGAAAGATGTCGGAACGCTTGGCTCATACTGGGAAGCAAATATGGAGCTGATCGATATTATTCCGGAATTCAATTTATATGAGGAGTTCTGGAAGATCTATACCAAAGGTGATATCATCCGTCCGCAGTATGTTTCCGGGGACGCTGTCGTCGACCGCTGTATTATCGGCGAGGGCGCTGAAATCTACGGAGAGGTACATAATTCCGTCATCGGTGCGGATGTGCGCATTGAAAAGGGTGTTGTTGTAAGAGATTCTATTATTATGCGCCACAGCACAATCGGCGAGGGAACCCAGGTCAATAAGGCCATTATTGCAGAAAACGTACATGTCGGCAAGCATGTTGTGATGGGCGTTGGCGAGGAAGCGCCGAACGTCTTAAAACCGAATATTTACGGATTCGGACTTGTGACCGTTGGAGAAAAGGCAGTCATTCCGGATGGCGTAACCATTGGAAAGAATGTCTGCATTTCCGGCGAAACTTCCCTTGAGGATTACCCGGATGGCACACTTCCGTCCGGCGGAGCAATTGTAGAAAAGGACGGTGAGTAATATGAGAGCATTGGGAATTATTCTTGCAGGCGGTAACAACAACAAAATGAGAGAGCTGTCCAATAAAAGAGCCGTTGCAGCTATGCCGGTCGCAGGCAGCTTCCGCAGCATCGATTTTGCGCTGTCAAGCATGGCAAACTCTCATATTCAGAAGGTGGCTGTCCTGACACAGTACAACGCCAGATCCTTAAATGAACATTTGAGCTCTTCCAAATGGTGGGATTTCGGAAGAAAACATGGCGGTCTGTTTGTATTTTCTCCAACCGTTACATCAGATAACAGCTGGTGGTACCGTGGAACGGCAGACGCGATCAGTCAGAACCTGACATGGCTGAAAAACAGCCATGAACCGTACGTAGTCATCGCATCGGGAGATGGCGTATACAAACTGGATTTCAATAAGGTACTGGAATACCATATTGCAAAACGTGCGGATGTTACCGTGGTATGCACGGATTCCAAGGAAGCAGATACCAGCCGCTTCGGCGTCCTGAAGATGAATGAGGACTGCCGCATCGAGGAGTTCGAGGAAAAACCGATGGTTTCGAGCTCCAACGTGATCTCTACCGGTATCTATGTCATCCGCCGTCGCCAGCTGATCGAAATGATTGAGCGCAGCGCACAGGAAGACCGCTACGACTTTGTAAAGGATATTTTAATCCGTTACAAAAACCTGAAACGGATTTACGGATACAAGATCAATACCTACTGGAGCAACATTGCTACCGTAGATTCCTATTACAGAACCAACATGGATTTCCTGAAACCGGAGGTAAGAGATTACTTCTTCGGACAGTATCCGGGCATCTACTCCAAGATCGACGATCTTCCGCCGGCAAAATACAATCCTGGCTGCACAGTGAAAAATTCTCTTGTATCCAGCGGCTGTATCATCAACGGACAGGTTGAGAACTCTGTTTTGTTCAAGAAGGTATATGTTGGAAACAACTGTGTGATTAAAAATTCTATCATCTTAAATGATGTATATCTCGGAGACAACACTCACATTGAAAACTGTATTGTGGAGAGCAGGGACACCATCCGTGCAAACTCCTATCACTGTGGGGAGGACGGCATCAAAATTGTTGTCGAAAAAAACGAAAGATACGCCATCTGATTATGGGGTGAAAGGGGCATAAAAGTTTATGAACATTACAGACGTGAGAGTACGCAAGGTAACAAAAGAAGGAAAAATGAAGGCGGTTGTGTCTATCACAATCGATGACGAATTTGTCGTACATGATATTAAGGTAATCGAAGGAGAAAAAGGACTGTTCATCGCAATGCCGAGCCGTAAGGCTACGGACGGGGAGTACCGCGATATCGCACATCCGATCAACTCCGGAACCAGAGAAAAAATTCAGACCATTATCCTGAAACAGTACGAACAGGCGATGGCAGAAGCGGAAGCAGAGGAAGCTGCTGCAGAGGCCTGAGCAAAAAGGAAGAAAGAATGCCCCCGGGCGGAAAACGGAAGTGGTTACGTTTTCTGCCCGGGGGCGTTTTTGTCAGTAAAAACAAAGATGACGATATACAAAAGTATATCGCCATCTTTTTATGAGGGGGGAGATAGTGAGTGGTTTATCAACTATCCGAGCTTTATTATAAAAGGAATATGTGAGCAAAGTGTGTCCAAATTCTAAAAGAAATGGAAAAAATATAAAGAAAAGAAGAAAAATTGTGGGAAGAGGTATGGACAGAAGAGAGAAGAGAGCGTAAAGTGAGAGAAAAATGTATCTTCGGAGTCTTTTTTTGTGCCTGTATTTGCGTGAGCTGAAAAATTCCGGGAGTACATCAGAAAAAGAGGAGAAAACAGGATGAGACAGAAGAGAATCAGCGATTACGGATATCGGATAGGACATCATGAAAGCGGACCGCGAAACAAAATTACGGATGTGCCCGGTGTGCGGGTAGGCCATGCGACGGTGGAAAGTGGAAATCAGCATACCGGAGTGACGGTGATTGTGCCGGGAGAAGGCAATCCGTTTCTGAAAAAGTACCTGGCGTCTGCCTACGTGCATAACGGTTTCGGGAAAACGTGCGGTCTTGTGCAGGTACAGGAGCTCGGAACTCTTGAAACGCCCATTGCCCTGACCAATACACTGAATGTCGGAAAAGTGGCGGATGCTATGATTTCATGGATGATACAGCAGACCAAAAAAGAAGGGGAAGATGTTTTCTCCATCAATCCGGTTGTCGGAGAATGTAATGATTCGAGAATCAATGAGATTTGTAACCGGGTAGTGGGGGAAAAAGAGCTGTATCAGGCACTGGAGCAGGCGGATACAGACTTTGCGGAAGGTGATATCGGTGCCGGAACAGGAACGATCTGCTATGGGCTGAAAGGGGGAATCGGATCGGCATCCCGCACGCTGGTGCTTGACGGAAAAACATATACCATTGGTGTTCTGGTACAGTCAAATTTCGGGGCAACCAGAGATTTGAAAATCAGTGGAAAACCGGCAGGAGAGAAGATTCTGGAGCGGATCCGGAAGGAAGAATGCGGAAGCAGCGCCGAAGACCGGGGATCGATTATGACGGTTCTGGCAACAGACCTTCCGGTATCGGAGCGGCAGCTGTACCGGATTATCCGCCGCTGTGGAGTCGGAATCGCCAGAACAGGAGCCTACACCGGCCACGGAAGCGGTGAAATCATGATCGGATTTACAACAGCAAACCGCGTAGACACAAAGAGTACATGTGAGGTGGAAGCGTGCGCCCGGATAAAAGAAGAAAAAATCAACGAGGCATTTGAAGCAGCGGCAGAGGCTGTGGAGGAAGCGATCCTGAACTCTATGGTAACCGCAAAGGAAAAAAGAGGCCTGGACGGAGCCAGATACCGCAGCCTTGCCGAATTTCTGGAAACACCGGGATTTCTGAAATAAATTATTTTTCCAGAACCATACGCCCCAGCTCGGAAATTTCACATCCGCCTTTTGTCCGGTGCACGATGAGATAACCGGCGGAAGAAAGCTCTCCGAGTACGGTGCGCAGAGCCGCTTCGGATACAAAGGTTTCTCCGTCGGCCAGTCCGTTTTTGATTGCCAGGCGGCCTGCTTTCGGATGCGTCGATACGAAAGAAAGAACCTGATATTGAAGGGCGGTGAGGGAAACGTCAGCCATCTGGCGGGAACGGAGGTATGTCGGCAGATCGGAAAGCTGCAGCTTATGGCTGCTGTACCGGGTAAACAGGCTGCAGGACAGATTGTACAGCTCATGAATATTTCCGGGGTACGCATATTCCTTCAGAAAGCGCAGAAGCCCTTCCGAAAAGATCCGGTCGCAGGTCATATCGGTGTTGTGGAAAAACTGAAGCAGAAAGTAATTGAGAAGATCGGGAATATCCTCCCTGCGTCTGCGGATCGGGACTGTCTGAAGCTCGGAAGCACTTAAAAGGTGAAAAAGCTCCCGCAGGAAGGTTCCTTTTTCTACTTTTTTATAAAGGTTATCATCTGCAATGGCAATGATCCGCACATCGAAACGGTGTGTTTCCGGTGCGGAAAAGAAATTTCCATAAACATTGGTAAGAACATTGACCAGCAGATCCTGAATGGAAAGCGGAAAACGGTCCACCTGGGAAAGGACGAGTGTGCCATGGTTGGTTTCGGCAAGAAGCCGGAGCAGGGAGGCTTCGGTCAGATCATTTCCCGGAGAATGAAGAACAGAAAACGGATAATGGTGGCGGCGCGAAAAATTGTGGATCGCACGTGCGAGTGTCCGGCGCTGTGTACCGCTTTCTCCCTGGATCAGAATCGGAAAATCAAAAAGTGCAAGATGTCTGGCCTGCGCCATCAGATTCTGGACGGAATCTGCGTGGGACAGGGAAAGGGAAAAGGTACGGGAGGAAGCGAAAAAAGTGCTTTCTTCCGTTTTTTCGTCTTTCGATACCGACATTTCCATGGATCTGCTCTCGGGAAGAAACGCAAGAAAAACAGGTTCTGTATCTGGAAAAACCATAGAGAGAACGCTTAACGTGATCTGTGTTTTCTGATCCGAAAGGAGAATGGTCCAGTCACCGTTGCGGTCGAAAGCAGTGTCCGCGTAGGCAGGCGGAAGACATTCCGAAAAAGGCTGTCCTTCAAAGTTGGAGGAAGGAAGCGAGAAGGCATGTGCAAATTTAGCGTTCATGAACTGAATGCGGCCATCCGCACCAAACAGACAGATGCCAATGGGAAGAGAGAACAGGATAACCTGCATGAGCTGTTCGGTCTGTACATAATTTGTATAGTAAGTTTCTGAGGTCTTGACGGTGTGAAGAATCTGATTGACATAATTGCGCGATACACGGTTTACGGTCTGCAGAGGAATGTTGAAATATTCGCAGAGCTGTAAAATAGTGGAAATATCGATGATACGGTTGCCGATATCCAGCACATTGGGGATGCGGGAAGGAACGAGCTGCGGCTCGCCGGCGGTGATGGCAAACTGAATGTCAGACTCGGTATCCTTGCATCCGGGATAAAACGGAACAAAGTCATATTGGGTGATGCCGCATTCCTCAAGCTGGGAAATGATAGCGAGCGTGGAATATTTATCATCGTTTACCAGATAGACACGTTCGTGCGGCGGAATCTGAATGATTTTATCCAGGAACATATGGTTGAAAACGCGGTCGCAGGGGAGCTGCAAAATGGAGGAGTCAAGGGTAAGCGGAAAGGTTTCCATGGCGCGGACGCTTGGAAAAAGGACGCACTGGTATCCCCGGAAGAGAGAGGGGTCTGTGGCCTGCTCTCTTAAAAGGGTGTTGAAGGTGAGATATTCACCGAGCACGGAGTGAAGATAAGACTGAAATTCGGAAAGCATTCGTTTCCGGGAAGAAATGATCAATACGTTGCCAAGCTTTTGTTTTCTGTTCATAAAGGGACCTCTTTTCCTGCTAAAAAGTGGTAATGGGTTAAAAATTAGGATAATTATATCATTTTTGACGAAAATAAACAACCTAAATGCAAAAAGACAAAAAAGAAAAGAAAAAATCAAGAAGAATGCTTTGACATAGTGACGCATTACATCTATAATACCGATTAAGCAAAGGGGCTGTAAAAAAAGGTAAGGCATCTTTGCTCTTTTTTATATCATGGTTCTGTTATCTGTGAAAAGAAAGAACAAAGAAAACAGCAACACTTGCAGAAAAGGAGGAGACAACAATGAAAAAAAGACATGTAATGCGTGCTCTGGTTGCAGCAGCAACGGCACTGGCACTGACAGCATGTGGATCGACAGGTTCTTCTGACACAAGTAAGAGCACATCAACAGCATCCGCTGCATCGACCTCATCCGGTTCAGAAGCAGGTACGGAGAATACCATCACGATTCCGGCAGGCGAGTCGGTATCCCAGGATTCTGATGTTACGGCAATGGTAGCTGTAGACTTTACCACCATGGATCCGATGGATACTTCCGATACACTTTCCGGTGGTGTACAGCGAATGATGATGGACGGTTTGTTTGGATTTGATGAGAATATGCAGATCATTCCGATGCTGGCAACCAGCTACGAAGCAAACGATGAAGCAACCGAGTATACGATCCATCTTCGTGAGGGCGTAAGCTTTACCGATGGAACTCCGTGGAATGCAGATGCCCTGATTGCAAACGTAAACAAATGGGCAGATAAGAGCCTTGGACTGAAACGTACTACATTCCTCTGCAATGTTCTGGATCATGCAGAGAAGGTAGATGATTATACCGTTAAAATCTATTTATCACAGTCATTCGGTGCTTTCATCAGCAACCTGGCACATCCGGCTACGCTGATCATGAGCCCGAAACAGATTGAAGCAGGAGAAGATGCCTGTGCACAGGCACCGGTAGGAACCGGCCAGTACAAATTTGTTGAGTGGGTTGCCGGTGACCATATGAAGGTAGAGCTGAACAAAGACTGGTGGGGATATGACGCAGACGTCTGCGGCGGAACTGCTCTGGCAGATGCAGATGCAGGATTTAAGAGCATCACATTCAAACCGGTTGCAGAAAGTGCTACCCGTGTATCTGCAATTCAGGCAGGTGACGCACAGATTATGTGGTCTGTACCGACAGAAAGTGTTGACACCTTAAAAGGTGACAGCAACGTATCCGTTGGAATGGGCGACAGCATCGCCGTATGGTACTTCTTCATGAATACACAGAAAGCACCGTTCAACGATGTTAAGGTTCGTGAGGCAATGGCTTATGCAATCAACAAAGAGGCATATATCCAGGTCGTTATGAACGGTTACGGTTCTGTGGCAACTTCTATGGTAGGAGAAGAAGTACAGCACTACAAAGGAAATGATCCGTATTCCTACGATCCGGAAAAAGCAAAAGAGCTGTTAAAGGAAGCAGGATATCCGGATGGATTTACCACAACACTGATGTACAGCAACACGACAGCAAATCAGAAAAAAGCAGAGTTCTACAAACAGCAGCTTTCTGAGGTTGGTATTGATCTGGAATTGAACGGAATGGAAAATGCCGTTCTGAATGAAAAGGTTCAGGGAGCTGACTGCGCAGGAGCAGATGCCGAGGTTGACTGCTACTTAAGCGGATGGTCTACTTCCACCGGTGATGCTGACTGGGGACTTCGCCCGATGCTGGCAACCGAGTCTGAGCCGCCGATGAGCTTCAATATCAGCTACTATGAGAATGAAAAAGTAGATCAGCTTCTCAAAGACGGTCTTGCAACTGCAGATGAAAACAAACGTGGTGAGATCTATGGAGAAGTACAGGATATCGTATGGAAGGATCTCCCGCTGCTCTGCATCGCAAGCGATAAAAACATCTGGGCAACCAGCAACAACATTACCGGAGTATATCTGTTAGGCGATGGAAGCATCGGCATGAGAAATGCCAGAATGGCAGCCGAATAACGGCAGACTGAAATAAGGATATGAAAAAGACCCCGGCGTCCTTCCATCAAAAGAGGGCGCCGGTTTCTTACAAACAGGAAAGCAGGCAGTGATCCGTGGGATTGTACCTGTAGGATAAGCATGAAAGTAGGAGATACAATATGCCAAAATATATACTGAAGCGTATTGTGGGTACGATCCCCACACTGATTATTGTTATTACATTTGTATTTTTCTTTGTCCGCCTGATTCCGGGAGATCCGGCGAGACTCGTTGCAGGAGAGCAGGCAACACAGGATGACGTAGAGGCAGTAAGAGAAGAGCTTGGCCTGAATAAATCCATTCCGGCACAGTATGTTACCTACGTGACAGGACTTTTAAAAGGAAATCTCGGAACCTCCCTTCGCACAAAGCAGCCGGTTGCAAAGGAGGTTGCGGGAAGATTCGGAAATACCGTTCGTCTGGCATTTGTCACATTGCTGTGGAGCTCGGTTGTTGGTGTGCTCTTTGGTGTGTGGTCCGGAACCCACAGGGGAAAATGGCAGGATTATACCGGAATGACGATTGCGGTCTCAGGTATTTCGCTCCCCTCGTTCTGGATCGGCTTTCTGCTGATTATGCTGTTTGCGGTAAAACTGCGAATTCTGCCGACAACAAGCGGAACAAGCCTGAAAAGTCTGATTATGCCGTCGATCACGCTCGGCGTCGGAATTGCAGCCGTGATCGCACGATTTACAAGATCCTCCATTATTGAGGTTTTAAAAGAAGATTACGTCAGAACAGCAAGAGCAAAAGGAATCAAAGAAAAGGTTGTGATCTGGAAGCATGTTTTCCGCAACTCCATGATCTCCGTCGTGACGGTTGTGGGTCTGCAGTTCGGCTTTCTGCTGGGAGGTTCTGTTGTCACAGAAACGGTATTTGCCTATCCTGGCCTTGGCTCCCTTCTGATTGAATCGGTCAATTACAGAGATTATCCGGCAATCCAGTCCCTGATTCTGATCTTTTCGCTGCAGTTTATCGTCATCAACCTGATTGTCGATATCCTCTATGCGGTTCTGAATCCGGAAATTAAACTTCAGTAGGAGATGAGTGGAATGAAAGAAAAGAAAAAAGTACAGACCGAGAACCAGGAGAGAATTAAAACTCCGTTTTCTGAGATGGTTCGAAAATTTAAAAAACAGAAAAATGCAGTAGTTGCGCTTTGTTTTATCATTTTTCTCATTTTCCTTGCGTTTTTCGGAAGCAAAATTGTGCCGTACGGAATCAATGAGTATGATTACAATGCGATTCTGCAGGGACCAAGTATGAAGCACCTGTTTGGAACGGATGAGTTTGGACGGGATCTGTTTTCCCGTATCGTCTGTGGAACCCGGATTTCACTTGCAGTCGGATTCGGCGCTGTTACGGTCGGTGCAGTCTGTGGTACCATTCTCGGACTTCTGGCCGGATATTACGGCGGATGGATTGATTCTATTATTATGAGAATCTGCGATGTCCTGTTCGCTTTTCCGGGACTGATTCTTGCAATCGCCATCGTGGCAATCCTCGGAAGCGGCATGACAAACGTTGTGATTGCGGTCGCTGTCTTTTCTACACCGACCTTCGCACGACTTGTCCGAAGCAAAACGCTGACCCTGAAAAATTCCGTCTTTGTCCTGGCGGCACGGAACATCGGTGTTTCCGATGCGAGAATTCTGTTTCACCACATTCTGCCGGGAGCCATTCCGGACATCATTGTACAGTATTCCATGTCGTTTGGATCTTCCATTCTGACGGCATCGAGCCTTTCCTTCCTGGGAATGGGAGCACAGCCGCCGACACCGGAATGGGGACTGCTTCTTTCCAACGGAAGAAACTATATGACGAGCGCAATGTATGTGACGATTTTCCCGGGTCTTGCGATTTTCCTTACCGTACTGAGCTTTAACCTGTTAGGCGACGGACTTCGCGATGCACTCGATCCGAAACTTTCCGATTGATAAGGAGGAGCAGAAGTGGCTACTGATAACGTACTTGAGATAAAAAATTTACATACGTATTTCTATACCGATGGCGGTGTGATCAAAGCAGTAGACGGTGTCGATGTGGAGCTTCGACGCGGCGCAACGCTTGGCATCGTAGGTGAGTCGGGAAGTGGAAAGAGCGTGACATCCCTCTCTGTGATGGGATTACTGGCCGGAACGAAAGGAAAAATTGCTGATGGCGAAATCCTGCTGGATGGCGATGACATTGTAAAGCTGACGAAGGAACAGCAGAGAAAGCTGCGCGGAAGCAAAATTTCCATGATTTTCCAGGAACCGATGACCAGTCTGAATCCGGTCATGAAGATTGGAGACCAGGTGGCAGAATGCGTTCTGCAGCACGAAAAAATATCAAAAAAAGAGGCACTGAAAAAGGCAGAGGACATGCTCCGGAAAACGGGTGTTCCGCGTGTGGAGCATATGATGAAGGAGTATCCGTTCCAGCTTTCCGGCGGCCAGAGGCAGAGGGTCATGATTGCCATGGCACTTGTATGCAAGCCGGAAATCCTGATTGCGGATGAGCCGACGACTGCACTGGATGTAACGATTCAGGCACAGATTCTGGATCTGATGAATCAGCTGAAAAAAGAGACAGGTACATCCATCCTGTTTATTACACATGATCTTGGCGTCGTTGCAGAGGTCTGCGATGATGTTGCCGTTATGTACTGCGGCCGCGTGGTAGAGCGCGGAGATGTAAAAACAATTTTCGCCAATCCGTCCCACCCGTATACGAAGGGACTGCTGGGATCGATTCCGAGACTGGGAGACGCCGGAAAAGAACTGAAGTCGATTCCGGGTAACGTTCCAAACCCGAAATATATGCCGAAAGGCTGCAAATTTGCGCCGCGATGTCCATACGCTTCGGAAAAATGCCGCGAGGAAGAACCGGGATTTTTCCAGATCGAGGAAGGCCATATCAGCAGATGCTGGCTCTGCGAAAGCGGACAGCTCAAAACAGATCACGTAGAGAAGGCAGGTGACTAGGATGTCGGATACATTACTTAGAGTAGAGGATTTGAAAATTTATTATCCGGTTGCCGGAAGCGGATTTGGGAAAAAGGAATTCGTCAAAGCGGTAGACGGAGTTACCTTTGAGGTGAAAAAAGGCGAGGTATTCGGAATTGTAGGCGAGTCCGGCTGCGGAAAATCCACGCTGGGAAGAGGGGTCTGCAAACTGGAAAATCTGACATCGGGCCATGTGTATCTGGATGGAGAAGATATTACAGAGTACAATGACCGGAGAATGCGTTCCATCCGGAAAAAGGTACAGATGGTTTTTCAGGATCCGTATGCGTCCCTGAATCCACGGATGTCCGTTTTTGACATCATTGCAGAGCCGCTGCTGGTGCATCATCTGTATCAGGATAAAGCGGATCTGGAAAAGAAAGTGCTGGATCTTTTGCACCGGGTAGGACTGGATGACTACCATGCAAACCGTTATCCACATGAATTTTCCGGCGGTCAGCGTCAGAGAATCGGAATTGCCCGTGCACTTGCGGTAGAACCGTCTCTGATCATCGCAGACGAACCGGTTTCGGCACTGGATGTGTCTATTCAGGCGCAGGTTCTGAATCTTTTAAATGAACTGAAGCATGACCTGGATCTGACCTATATTTTTGTTGCACATGACCTGAGCGTTGTGGAATACATCAGTGACCGTGTCGGCGTTATGTATCTCGGCAATTTCGTGGAGGTCGGAGAAAAAGAGAAAATTTACAGCAATCCGATGCATCCGTATACGCAGGCACTGCTTTCCGCAGTTCCGGTTCCGGATCCGACGGCAAAAAGAGAAAGAATTCTGCTTGAGGGAAGCATCCCATCCGCCCACAAGCCGCCGACAGGCTGCAAATTCCATACCAGATGTCCAAAATGCATGGAATGCTGCAAAACACAGGCGCCGGAGCGGTATGAAGTGGATGACGGACATTACGTATATTGTCATCTTTATGATAAAGAAAGAAGGGAACAGCAGAAATGAAGCTTTTTATCAGTGCAGATATCGAGGGCTGTGCCGGAGTGGCACTGACCGATGAAACACATAAGAAGGAAAGCGTATACCAGAGATTTGCAGAGGAGATGACCGAAGAGGTCGTTGCGGCATGCGAAGCAGCACATGAAGCGGGCGCGGATGAGATTGTCGTAAAGGACGGTCACGGAGATGCATCCAACATTGACCCGCTGAAAATGCCGGAGTATGTCACCCTGATCCGGGGAAAGAGTGGTCATCCGTATAATATGATGTATGGTATCGACGACAGCTATGACGGCGTACTGTATCTTGGATACCATGCACCGGCAGGAGATCCCAATTTTTCGATCAGCCACACATCGACAGGAAACAGCCTGTATATTCATCTGAATGGAAAAGTGATGAGTGAGTGCATGCTGAACAGCTATACAGCAGCATCACATCACGTACCGGTGCTGTTCCTTTCCGGAGATGAAGAGATCTGCCGTCAGGCCAAAGAACTGATTCCGGGCATTACGACAGTGGAAACGAAGCATGGTGTCGGTGCGGCAACGTGGTGCAAAGCGAAAGGAAAAGTGATATCCGAAATCCGGGAAGGGGTAAAAAAGGCAGTTGCCGGACAGAAAAAAGAGTGTCAGGTGGCTCTTCCGGAGCACTTTACATATGAGGTAACCTATAAAGACTGGAAAAAAGCGTACACGATGTCGTTTTATCCGGGAATGCAGAAGGTAGATACCTTCACAAATAAGCTGGAGACAGATCGCTGGATGGATATTGTCACAGCACACTGCTTTGTTGTATATTAAGAATATAAATCTGATAGAAACCCAAAGAAAAGAGGATAAAACAATGGATATAGAAATGTTTGGTAAGCTTTCCGATGCATTTGGACCAAGTGGATTTGAGGAGGATGTCATCCGTACCATAGCAGATTACTGCAAAGAGTTTGATGTGGAAAATGACGCAATGAATAACCTGTATGTGCGGATGCCGGGAACAGAGAAGGATTCCCGTCCGGTCATCCAGCTGGATGCCCATCTGGACGCATGCGGTTTCATGGTACAGAATATCCAGGACAACGGATGCCTTGGCATTATCATGCTTGGTGGCTTTCATCTGACCAGCCTTCCGGCACATGCGGTATGGATCCGCACCAGATCCGGAAAGATGGTACATGGTATTATCTGCGCAAAACCGGTTCATTTCATGACAACAGCGGAACGCAGCAGTCAGACTCTTGAAATTGAAAAAATGTATGTGGATGTCGGAGCAACCAGCCGCGAGGAGGTTGAAAATGTTTTCGGAATCCATATCGGTGATCCGATGATGCCGGATGTAACCTTTGAATACGATGCAGAGCATGAGATCTGCTTCGGAAAAGCATTTGACAACCGGGCCGGCTGCGCATGCATCGTAGATACGATGAAACAGCTGGAAAAGGAGCAGGCTTCTCTTGCGGTTAATGTTGTCGGCGCCTTTGCAGCACAGGAGGAGGTCGGAACCCGCGGTGCTGTGGTAACAAGTCAGATTGTAAAACCGGACCTTGCCATTGTATTTGAGGGATCTCCTTCCGATGACTTTTTCATCAGCGCAGGACAGGCACAGGGCTGCATGAAGAAGGGTGTTCAGATTCGTATCCTGGACAACAGCTATATTTCCAATACGCAGTTTATTTCACTGGCCGAGGAAGTAGCAGAAAAATGCGGAATTAAATACCAGGAGAGCGTAAGAAGAGGCGGAAGCACAAACGCAGCAAAAATCAGCGTGACAGGAAAAGCAGTTCCATGTCTGGTGCTTGGTGTTCCATCCCGCTATGCGCACAGCCATTATAATTTCTGTGCAAGAGAAGATCTTGAAGCGGCAAGTGCGATGGCAGCAAATGTGATCCGGGCATTGGACGAAGAAAAAATCCGTCATATCTGCCATCAGGATGTACTGTAAAAAAATCGGATAACGAAAGAAAAAAGAATGCCGGAAGCGGGTTCACAGGAAAGGTGAAGCCGTTTTCGGCATATCTGGTAAAAAAGGAGAGTTTACAAGTGAGAAAACCGATCATTGGAATCTTGGGAAATACGTATAAAACACAGCCGGGACTTTTTTCAAGTGCGGAGAGAATGTATGTCAACAGCGATTATATCGAATCAGTTCTGAACAACGGCGGAATTCCTATGGCAATTCCGGCAGTTGCCATGAAAGCGGATCCGGAAGGCATACTTGCCGTGTGCGACGGAATTCTGGTTCCCGGCGGAGAGGACTTAAATCCGTGGTATTATGGAGAAGAGCCAAAACCGCAGATCCAGACGATCCGTCCGGAGATCGACGAGGCCTGGTTTGCACTTGGACGGGCAGCAAAAGAGATGGGAATGCCTATGCTTGGCATCTGCAAAGGAATTCAGTTTTTAAATGTCCTGTGCGGCGGTGATCTGTACCAGGATATCTATACACAGAAGGAAACCACAATTCTGCATCTGCAGTCCCTGGAGCGGTCTTATCTGCATCACCATGTGGAAATTAAAGAGGGAACCCATCTGGCAGAAATCCTGGGGGCAGGCACCCATGCGGTAAACTCCATGCATCATCAGGCAGTGCGTACGCCGGGAGAGGACATCGTGGTTTCAGCAACGGCGCCGGATGGAACCATCGAGGCGATAGAAAGCCGCAACGGACAGATTGTGGCCGTACAGTGGCATCCGGAAGGGCTGATTCACTCAGCGCCGGAGATGAACCGCCTTTTTGCGGATCTGGTAGAAAGAAGCAGCAGATACAGAGAAAAAAGGTAACGATTTGGAACCATGTAAAAGGAAAGAAAAACCGGGATGGGACTTTTGAACCGTTACGAAAAAATAAGAATGGATAAGAATGCGATTCTAAAAGCAGAGAGCAGGAATCGTTCGGGAGGCAAAAAAAGAATGAACAGAACAATAAGAGTATCGGCGGCGGGTGATATTCTGATTATGAAACGGCTTCTGCCGGGATATCAGGATGTTTTGCCGATTCGCGAATTTCTGATGCAGGGAGAGGTTCGGATGGCGAATCTGGAAACGACGATATCGGACGGCAGCTGTTACGCATCGGCGTATTCCGGCGGAACATGGCTGACGGCAGATGCGAAGTGTCTGGAAGATACCCTGCGTTACGGTTTTAATTTTCTTGGGATTTCGAATAATCATACGATGGATTATTCCTACGAAGGACTTGCATCTACGATCAGCGAACTGAAAAAAAAGGATGTGGCATATGCCGGAGCAGGCAAAAATCTTTACGAAGCATCGCGTCCTGCCATTCTGGACACAACAGCGGGACAGATTGCGGTGATTGATATCTGTTCTAGCTTTGAAAATGCAGCCAGGGCGGGAAGCCAGACGGAACGGCAGCCTGGCAGGCCGGGCTTAAATCCGCTGCGCTTTTCGGAAAAATATACCATTACGGAGAAACATGCGCAAGATCTTGCAAAGATTGCAGAGGTGACCGGAATCAACGGACTGCGGGATCTGCACCGGCAGGAGGGATTTATCGCTCCGCTTCCCGAGGGTATCATGGAATTTGGCGGGAAAATGTTTGAAATCAGCAAGGACGGAACAGAGGGAAGAAGCTCCAGCCCGAATCCGATCGATGTGAAACGCACCGTCGATGCAATCCGGGAAGCGAAGATGACATGTGAGGCAGTCCTGGTTATGGTACATTCCCATGAAATCCGTAAGGACAATGACGAGGAAGCGGATTATTTTCTGGAGGAATTTGCACACGCCTGTATCGATGCGGGCGCCAGCGCGGTGATCGGGGGCGGAACGCATCAGCTGAAGGGAATCGAACTGTATCATGACTGTCCGATTTTCTACTGCCTCGGAAATTTTATTTTTGAAAATCAGTATGTACGCCTTCTGCCTGCGGACTACATGGAAAAATATGGTCTGAATATTCACACGGCAGCATCCATCGGAATCGCCAGGCGGCAGGAGCAGTCCTCACATTCCCTCTACGAAATTCCGGAGGTCTATCGGAGTGTGCTGCCGTATTTCGAGATCTGTCAGGGGAAATGCACACATTTGGAGCTTCTGCCGGTCGAGCTTGGTATGGACAGGGAAAACGCAGAAAAAAATATTCCGTACGTAGCAGACGAAAAAACAGCAGAAAAAATTGCAGAATATCTCACCCGCGTGAGCAAGAGATATGGAACAGAATGGGAATACAAAGAAGGAAGGATTGTACTTCATGCGTAAAAAATGGGAAATAGAAGAGGAATACCGAAACTTTTGCCGGAACAACAAAGAACTTGCGCTGCAGACGCTGCGGGAGCTGACACTGACCCCGACGGAAACGGGAAAAGAGGATCAGAGAATCGCATATTGCATGGAATGGATGAAACAGCAGGGCATGGAGTCAGTTCATACGGATGAGCTTGGAAATGTAATCTGGGAGTATCGGCCGGAACAGGAAAAGAAGGTTCTGTATACGGCGCATCTGGACACTGTGTTTTCGCTGGAGGAGCCGCTGGAGATTAAAGAAGACGGAATGATCTGGCGTTGTCCCGGCATCACAGACGATACCGTGAATGTCGTGATGCTTCTGATGGCGGCAAAATACGTTCATGAGACAGAGCCGGAGCTTCCATGCGGTCTGATTTTTGCAGCGGATCTGGGAGAAGAAGGGCTTGGCAATCTGTGCGGAGTTCGCGCGCTTGTCGACCATTATGAAAAAAATCTGTGTGGAATGGCAGCCTTTGACCTGTATCGGGATAAAATGTATCCCATCTGCATCGGGTCTGTCCGGTATCGGATTTCGGCAAAAACAAAGGGCGGTCATTCTTTCCTGAATTTCGGAAGAAAAAATGCCATTGCAGAGCTTGCGGGTCTGATCGGAGAGCTTTACCGTTTTCAGACGGATGCAGCATCTCATACAACATACAATGTGGGAAAAATAGAGGGAGGAACCTCTGTTAATACGATTGCGCAGGATGCCTCCATGCTGTTTGAATTCCGTTCGGAGGATTACCGGAGTCTGGAAGCCTGCGAAACATATCTGGAGCAGACCATAGCAGCACGCCAGAGTGAGGAGGTACAGTATTCCTGTGAGCTCGTCGGAAAGCGGCCGTGCGCAAGAGAAACCGATCCTGTCCAGATGGCACGTATGACGCGGTGTGCGCAGAAAACGCTGAAGGCAGCCGACGGGGAAGAGCCGGTATGCTCTGAGGCATCTACAGACTGTAATATCCCATTGTCGCGGCATATTCCTGCCATCTGTGTCGGTTTCTGCCGGGGCGGGGGAGCACATACCAGAGAAGAATGGCTTGATGCCGCCAGTGTAGAAGATGGCATGTGTGCAGCCGCAGCACTCGTATGCCGGCTTCCGTGGATGTGCTGCGAGAGCAGAGTCGTTGTAAGGGACGGGATAGAGGACCGAAAAGAGAAAGAGGAAATCCGGCGGCTGCTGGAGCTGTGCGATCAGGACTTCGTTCCGCCGCTTTCCCACCGCAACAGTACATCCCAGACGAACTGGGCCGAGACAGAAGAAAAGACGGATGGAATTGCAGAATATCTGGAAAATATCTGCAGTCAGCATGTGGTGCTGTGGAAGGAAGAGGGAGTCGTGCGGGCCTTTATGACCTGGAAGGATCATTTTAACTGTGAAAATCTGGAAGCATATCCGGATTCCTGCTATCTGACCACCCTCTGCGTCTGGCCGGATTACCGGGGACAGGGAATTTCGGAGGTAATGTATGCAGAAGCAGAAAAGGACATCGCGGCAAAATTTCCGGGAAGCCGGATTACTCTCCGTACCTGGTCCACGAACGGGGCCCAGGAGCATATCCTGGACAAGCTGGGATATAGTCTTGTCAGGCGGCTGAAGGATGACAGGGGAGAAGGAATTGATACGGTTTATTTTGTGAAAAAGGAAGAAAACGAAAAAAATGACAGATAACATGGTGCTTGCAAATCGCAGTTTATAGTGTCATAATCGGAAGCATAAGACAGCAAAAGGAGGGCTATAGCTATGCCTTGTACAACCATTTTAGTTGGAAAGAAAGCATCGTATGACGGTTCCACCATGATCGCGCGAAATGACGATTCCGGTGCGGGTCATTATACATCGAAAAAATTTGTGGTGATTCACCCGGAGGAGCAGGCGAGAACATATAAAACCGAGATTTCTCATCTGACCATCGAGCTTCCGGACAATCCGATGCGGTACACTGCAGTGCCAAACGCAGAAAAAGGCGAGGGTGTCTGGGCGGCAAGCGGCGTGAATGCAGCGCAGGTCGGTATGACTGCGACCGAGACAATCACATCGAATCCGCGTGTGCTGGGTGCTGATCCGCTTGTCGTTTATCAGCCGGCGGAAGACGGAAAAGAAGAGGTTCCGGGCGGAATCGGCGAGGAGGATCTCGTTTATATTGTTCTTCCTTATATTAAAAGCGCCAGAGAAGGTGTCAAAAGACTGGGCAGCCTGCTGGAGCAGTACGGTACATACGAGATGAACGGCATTGCATTTCAGGACCACGATGAGATCTGGTGGCTGGAGACGATCGGCGGCCATCACTGGATGGCAGTGAAAGTGCCGGATGACCATTATGTGGCCATGCCGAACCAGCTTGGCATCGACCATTTTGATCTGGAGGATGCACTCGGCGAACAGAAGGAATATATGTGCTCAGCAGACTTGAAAGAATTTATTGAAACATATCATCTGGATCTTTCTATGGATGGAAATTTTAATCCGCGCGATGCCTTCGGAAGCCACGATGATTCCGATCACGTTTACAATACACCGCGTGCCTGGTTCATGGAGCGCTGTCTGAACCCGCACACGAAAAAATGGGACGGACCGGATGCCGATTACACACCGGTATCCGACGATATTCCGTGGATGATGGTTCCGGAGAAGAAGATCACCGTAGAGGATGTGAAATACGTACTGTCCTCCCACTATCAGGGAACACCGTACGACCCGTATGCCGCATACGGCGATAAATCGTGGAAAGGGGCATACCGCTCCATCGGTGTCAACCGGACCGATTTCCTTTCTGTCATCCAGATGCGCCCGGATCACAAAGGAGACAACGGCATTCTGCAGTGGATTGCATTTGCGTCAAATGCATTCAATGTGCTGGTTCCGTTCTACACCGATGTGACGACAACACCGGAGTATCTTTCCAACACAACGGGAGAGGTTTCCACAGATAACTTCTACTGGGCAAGCCGCATGGTGGCAGCAATGGCAGATGCATCCTATAAGTCTTCTATCTTCCACATTGAGCGGTATCAGGAAAAGGTGATGGCAAAAGGCCATGCACTGATCCATCAGTACGATGCGCTGCTTGCAGAGGAGACAGACGAAACAAAACAGACACAATTGAGAGAAGAAGCAAACAACAAAATCGCTGAAATGCTGAAAAAAGAGACAGGTGCAACACTGCATAAGGTACTCTTTGAACTCAGCAACCAGATGAAAAACGCGTATTCCAGATCGGATGCGTAAGGCTTTTTCACAGAAAGACTCCGAGAGTACATAGAATGGTTCTGTGCGCAATTTTTCCTGTGCGCAGAACCATTTCCTGTCCGGAACCGCCTCGAACAAACAGGGTGTTACAGTTCGTCGGAAACCAGTGAACGATACGATCCTGATAAAAAATCTCAGCGTGCTTTGGTGAATTTTGTTGACAACAGGCAGTTCCTGTGCTACAATAAAAAGACAATTCATGCTAGGAGGAACTGCCATGTTATTGACACAACAGCTTGAAAACGAATACACCGTAGACGGCAAAACCTACACTATAAAAATTACCGCTATGCCGGCGGAAAACGGATTTTACCGCACCAATTACCGCTTCCATTACGGAGATGACGAACGGGAAACCAACTTTTACTGCATGACCAGTGAAAACTTTGAAGTGGTATTCCGTTATCTTGTAGAAGCGAGAGAACTGTTCGGTGACGAGTGGCGCACCCGTCTGAAGTTTGACCACCGCACCAAAGCACTCTTTTTAGATGACCACCAATTGTTGGTATAGTCCAAAATAAAAAATACCCCATATGGGGTCTTTTTTATTG
>ENA-ORLU01000180-ORLU01000180.1-human-gut-metagenome-genome-assembly--contig:-NODE-180-length-68344-cov-5.572942_pt1 | contig 68344 bp, 71 predicted proteins | sample MGYA00243009_ERZ508833 | MGnify/ENA primary metagenome ERZ508833 (study PRJEB26277, sample SAMN04329763) | human gut metagenome | biome: human-associated habitat | host: Homo sapiens | place: USA...
ACGATGGACACCCTTGCCTTCGGCTATATCCTTCCCACTACCGGGCGGATTCGGGACTTTAACCCGTTAGAAACGTGTGCCGCTAGGCGCACCTACAGAAATGGCGGCAAAAGCATATGCCGCACTTTTCTTTAATAAATCACTCAAAAGCCAAGCACCTCTTTTATGTATGAATAATCTCCCACTTTTTCTCCCCATAAATTTTTCGTCCAGAAAGGTCTTGCGCTATCTGCATAATTTTTCATATAAGAAGGAAGCCAATCTGGCTCTTTTCGTAAAGAATTATAAACCACAATAATTTTTTTATTTCGTTTTTCAGCCTGTTTAAATTCATGTTTCAAATATGAAAACGAATTAATACATCCTACATCATCATTCTCACCGGGAGTGGAAGTAAAATACACCTTACATGGTTTTGTGCCATTTGTATTTTGTTTATAAGGTGTACAATCGCAGAGCAATTGGTCGTTACCAGCTCGTCTGCAAGCACTCCCTGCAGTACGCAAAGCAGTCTTATCTCCAACAACAAAAATAACTGCAGATGAAGCATTAATCTGTCTATTGAATTCTTGTTTTAAATCGCATATACGGCAATCAGGATCTTTTGAAACGCTCCCCGATGCCACTTTAGACATATCAATAAAATCCACCTTGTGAAGATTATCGCTTCCCCATTTGTTTAACTCTTCAACAACGTCACGATCACCATCGTACATCGAATAATCTGCACTTATATATACTTGCTTACTCATTTTGTTCTATCCTCTCAATACATAATACTTAATAGTCACTTTATTGTTAGCACTCAATCTTGTCGAGTGCTAATTTAAATTATAACACTCTCTGGAAAATATTACAAGTAAACAATGCATAAATTTACAAGAAAAAGACCGATCAGGGATCGTGAATCTCCCAATCGGTCTCTTCTCTTACTCCTCTTCGTTTTTACATTCAATCTCCGTCCCGTCCAGAAACACCACCAACAATGTCCCATCCTCGAAAACCTTGATGTGGTCCAGTGTTTTCAGCATGAAGTCCGTATCCATCTCCGTCAAAGGCTCTGCCCCATCGGTGTATTCTATGAACTTCTCTGCCCGATAGCATTCCAACAGATTCTCGCTCTGCAGCTGTTCCGTCCACTGCTCCATGAAATCCTCTCGGTTCTCCACCAGTGCATTCCAAGCCATCAGATAAGCCTTTATCAGCGTTTCTTCCTCTACGTGGCGGTTGGCACATCCCATAACTCCTTTGACCTTGTAGCGTTCACTGCACTGCCATACCTTACGGTCAACGCCCGTGCTGCTCCGCCAGCCTTTCCGTGCAAATACCTTATTACAGTCTCCGCAAATTATCTTGGATGCAAATGGATTGCTTTCCGGCCGGTGGGAATAGGAGTTTGTCCCATGCTCCTCCAGATACTTTTTCCTGCGTTTTATTTCAAGCTGTACACATTCCCATATCCGCTTTGAAATGATGGCATCATGGTCATCCTCCACATAAAACATCTGGATTTCCCCTTTGTTCTGTGTACGTTTCTTGGTGAGGAAATCCACCGTATAACTTTTCTGCAACAAGGCATCACCCTTGTATTTTTCATTTTCCAACATACTCATTAAGGTTGTGGACTGCCACTTCGTACCGCCATCCCAGTTTTTCACACCTTCCCGTTCAAAAATCCTCTTGATGTAATCGGTTGTTTTTCCGTCCAGGAATTCCTGATACAACCGAATTACAATCGGCTCCTGTGTCCTGTTGATTACCAGCTTCCCCGTTTCATCCGTATCGTAGCCAAGAAAACGCTTTGTACTCATTTTGTGTTTTCCTGTCTCAAACCTTCTGCGGATTCCCCATGTGCAGTTCTCTGAAATGGATCGGCTCTCGTCCTGTGCCAGTGAGGAAAGAATGGTAAGCAGCACTTCTCCCTTTGCATCGAGGGTATTGATATTTTCCTTTTCAAAAATAATCCCTATCCCCAAGTCCTTCAACTCTCGCACATAATTCAAGCAGTCCAACGTATTTCTTGCGAATCGGGAAATGGACTTAGTAATAATCATGTCTATTTTCCCCGCCCTGCAATCAGCAATCATGCGGTTGAATTCATCTCTCTTTTTGGTATTGGTTCCCGAAATTCCTTCATCCGCATAAGTCCCTGCATATTCATAAAGAGGATTTTCGCTAATATAATTTGTGTAATAATTGACCTGATTCTCATAGCTTAATAACTGTTCTTCTTGGTCGGTTGACACTCGGCAGTACGCCGCCATCTTCAATTTCTGCACTGACTGTGCTGTTCCTGATTCCGCAGTCGAAATCCGCTTTGCTGGTATAACAGTAATGCTTCTTGCCATTTTTAACCACCTCCTCAATCACTGTCTGTTCCGTAATGTTCAAGCCTTGCAATTCGGCATCATCAATCCTTATCCCTTTACATGCCTTGACTCCCTTTTCAATGTAGGTGCTGCAGAGCCATTGGATTTTCTTCTTGTAAACCTGTCTGCGCCGAAGCGTTTTTCCGCAGTAAGGGCAAATCAGCATTCCGCTTAAGGGATAGCGGTTTTGGAACTTCATTGTACTGTCCGATATTCCTGTCACGTTTTCTCTGTTCCCTGACTTCCTGCACCTTTTCCCATACCTCTGGCGATACAATTGGTTCGTGATTTTCCGAAATGTAATAACTCTGTACTTCCCCGTTGTTTTTCCTTGTATGGTTTCTTTTGTTTTCAGGGGTGTAATACTTCTGCAGATGAAAATCCCCTTTGTACTTTTCATTGCAAAGCATCCCATTGATGGTCCCGCTTTCCCATGTTGTTCCCGTCACCGTTTTCACGCCCAGGTAATCAAGCAGCTCCCCAATCCTTGACGAGCCGACATTCATCAGATAAAGGTCAAAAGTCAGACTGACAATTTCCGCTTCCTTTCGGTTCACAATCAAATCTCCATATTCGTTTTTGTCATAACCGAGGAAGCGGGATGTGGTAATCATCACTTCCCCTCTCTCAAACTTCTTCCGAATGGACCATTTATTGTTTTCACTCATGCTTCTGCTTTCTTCCTGTGCAAAAGAAGCGAGGACGGCAAGCATCATCTCACCGTCCCCTGATAGAGTGTTAATGTTCTGTTCTTCAAAAAAAATACCGACCCCCAGTTCTTTCAGTTCCCTTGCGAACTTCAGAACGGTGACGGTATTTCTTGCAAACCTCGATATGGATTTTGTAATAATTAAATCAATCTCTCCTGCCCTTGCCTTCTCCATCATTCTCTGGAACTGTGGGCGGTTCTCACAATAGCCGGATATGCCCTGATCAGCAAATACTCCGATAAATTCATATTCCGGATTTCCGGTAATCAGTCTCTCATATGTTTCCATCTGGTTTTCAAGAGAGTCTTCCTGTCTTCTGCTGTCTGTGGAAACTCTGGCATAAGCACAAACCCTTTTCTTTTGTAAGACCGATGCTGGTCGTTTGTTAATCACTTTTACTCGCACGTTACATCACTTCCTTCAAAAAAACTTTTCTTAAACTCTTGAATCCTTCGGAAAATGGCCTGTGCATCCTCTACCTTGTCAATGCACACCACATCCACATTTTTCTTACTGCAAATCAGCATGAACTCCATAAACTGTCTCCAGTTACGGGCAATCGTAGCAGCCCTCATGGTAACCACCACATCTATCTTCTTTGCTGCGATTTCCGCTTTCAGACGATTAAATTCTTTTCTGTTCGGGTCGGCTCCTGAAGCTTCCTCAAAGAATATCTGCAAATCCCATTTCTGTTTTCCATATTCTTCTTCCAACCGCCTCATTACATCGTCTAGATATTTTTCATAGTCTCTGTCACGATGGTTGACTCTGCAGTAAAAAGCCACCCTATTTATTGTTCCTGCAATCACCATATAAATAAGTACTCCTTTCGTTTTTGGTAGTGTATAAATCACTCTAAACCCCTGTAAAGTCAAGCAATTCTGCGGTTTCCACCCACTCTTTTTCCACTCTGTCCAAACTTATTCAATAAAAAAGACCAGACATTTCGCCTGATCTTTTCATACTAATCACTTATTTTTTTCGCAACTGCAATATTGGTACAACTTTTTCCTCTACCTTTAAGGTATCTGGACGCAAATGAAGAAGTTCCTCCATATCTTCTGGATATAAAGTCACTCCATTTTTTTTGAATAAATCCAATATTTCTTTCGCCGTAAGTACATTTTGCTCTATTAGTAAATCAATGGCTCCTTGAAATATATTTTCATTCAAGGAATATGGTACATCGCCAGGTTCTTTAATTCTCCACCCATTTTTTGAAACTTGACGCATTAAATACTGATACTGGTTATCAGACATAATGCCCAACTGGTGTGTCCGGTAAATCATTGCCTGAATAGATACCTTCCACTTATTTTTTAAGAACTGATAATATTTTAAATCTGTAGGATATGAAGCAATGTCTTTACCAAAGCTGTCTCTAGGTAACAAAAATGCACTCGCAAACATGTTCGCCTGACGTTCTCTTGCTTTAAACTCATCTTTTGTTATAGCTTCCAGATCCTCACTCCATGGATGCAATAATATGTGTCCCAACTCATGAGCCATGTCAAAGCGAATTCTGCCTTCTGGTCTGTTTCCTAATGCAACTGCAATAAAATAAATATCATTTCCCGCCACTATAGTTCGCTGACTAAACGCATCTATTTTATCTTCGTTGGTATCAAATCCCGTTACAATTATTCCATTTTTTTCTAAAAGATACTGTAAATCCTTTATTGGTCCAGTACCAATATCCCAATATTTTCTTACCTGAGCAGCAATATCCTCTATTTCTTGAATTGCATCCTCGTTCTCACACTCAAATACATCATCACATCCTACAAAATCAACACTTGGTAAATTCATTTCAGGAAATGAAATGAATTCCAGAAGTATCTCATACATTTTTGCTACATATTCCAACTTAATACTCTGCGCTGTTCTATCTTTCTTTGTAGCACTTGCCAATGAACGAAAATAGGTTGTTTCTGTTTTTGCAGCATAACTATCCTTTTGAAAAAAGTAATCATACGGAAAGTTAAGCTCTGATGCCAAGAGCCTAACTTTCATATAATCTGGTGTGTTATTATCATTCTCATATAAGGAAATTGACTGCTTACTGATTTCGGTCCGCTTCGCTAATTCAGTAAGCGTCAACCCTCTATACATTCTTGCACTTCTTAATCTCTCACCGTAAAACTTTTTTTCTATCATAATCAATATCTCCTGAATTTATTTTCAGGCCTTTTTCTCGATTTCCCGAAGTTTTGGCTTTATACCACTCTTTATAGCAACTAAGCCCTTCTTATCCGGCTTCGCATCTTCGTCTGTATCTTCTGAAGGCCCAATATCTGTAAGCCGTGCAAAGTCTGGTTTAATATATTGCATAAGAGACGCTTCATCTACAATATTAAAATCTTTATCTAAAAACCTCAGTTTAATATCTTTGATTTCCCCATTCTCCGCTTTATATGCAATAATATAATGTTTATAATCTTCTTCTACATTAATCATTCCCTGACTAATTTTTTCAAAATCCTGTTCCAACACATCTGTATCAAAAATCGTGATTCCAAAATCTTCTAATGTCATTTGTCTTTCTTTCGCAATACAATCCTTATTTTCGACATAAAGAACTGATTGTAAATAGTGCGGATTTTCACGATTTTTCTTTTTGGGAACGCCAGACAATGTACCTTCTGTCATTATCGAATAGGTAATATGCTCTTTTCGATCAATGACCATTCTTCCAGACCAACCATACCTCTGGAAAGGAACAAGATCAATATCATCTTTCACCACATGTGTTCTTAAGTTTGTATTGATATTGTCCCCTCTTAGAAGTATAATCGCATTATTAGTTTCCCGATGATTTTCTCTTAAATATTGTTGCAAATCATCCCCGATAGCTTTCTCTATGCAATAAACAATTTTTCTGAGTAAATCATCATTGATTACAATTTGAGTATTTCTATTCACGTCCAACGAAATTACCTCCTGACTTTATTCTGTTTTTAATTTTTACATAAAATATTATTTTTGTCAAGTGGTACTTCGTTTCCTTTTTAATTTGTATATTCCAATGTTAATAACTAAATCCTGTGAACATAATCCAGTGAAATCCATCCATCACGATTTTTCTGATAAAATTTCAGAAGCCCCCAAAGGCTCGCACCCTTGCCTTCTGCTTCTTCCACAATAGTGAAAGCACCTTTTCCGGTGTATTTACCTGTTTTGTCGTAGTCTGTTCCCGGACCCCTGCGGATGTTCAAATCTTCGATGGATACTCTCACAAGATACGGTGTAAATGTATCATTGGAATAAATCACTTTACCGGATTCATCAAATACGGAATATCCTTCATTTTCATCTGCACACCTCTTGGCATTTTCCAAACTATGGAATGCACCTTTCTGCGTGTCAAAATCTGCCCATGTCTTACGCACACGGTACCAGACTTCCTCCGGTTCTGCTGCCTCGCTCTTAATTCCAATCATAGCATTTAATATTGTAATAATCTTTGCACCATATCCGGCTCCTGCTGCCCATCCTTTTCCGGCTGGATTTTCTTTCTGTCCAAGCCACTCCACATATTCCGCACAGCATCTTGCGACATACTTCAAGCGTGGATCAACGCATTCATTCTTCAAATCCACTGTGGAAGCATAGGCTTTCAAATGCTGAACCTGCGCCCTGATACCAAGCTGTGGTGTATCAAAGGAATTTCCCTTCATTCCATTAGACGTCACTCCCATACCACAGAAGTTATTCTGGTCGAGCGTTACTGCAGAACCAGAAAATCCGAAATTACCTGTTTCCAGACAAGACTGTGCAAAGGCAATATCACCACGGACGCCCTCTGCCTTGCCTTCTGAAAGGTAAAGCGGAATCATGTCGATAACCGACTGTGCAACATCAGGATTCTTTGCTTTAATATAGGTGGTCATCTGTTCCACGGTTGACACCGCATTACCCATAATCTTTGTAAGATTAGTTTCTTCCTTTTTCGTTACTCCATAATAGGAAGCAATACATTCTGCTTCCGCTTTGGCGAGCTTCTGCAGATTACTGTCACTGGAAAGCCATTTTGTTGCTCTTGTGTTGGTATGGAATGAATGCTCCAGAATAATACCCGGTGTTCCTACCGCATTTGCTCCACGAAGCACTCCATCGTATTCTCCGTTTGTACCCTGACGTGTTGCGGTTCTTCCACTCTATGCAGTTCCCATCACTGATTCCACAACCTTCGCCAGTTTCAGGCCAATATCCGTGCCGCTTCCATTTAAAAGAACATATGCCACCGGATAATCCACATTTTCGTTTACACCGTTCCCTACAGCGTTAGAATGGACAGAAATAAAGAGGTTACAGCCCTTGGAAGCCGCACCTCTTTCATACAATGCTCTGTCCGTATTCTGATTTGTCCTTGTGGTTACCACACCGATACCAAATGCTTCCAACTCCTTCTTAAGATAATTATGGAGTTTCCAAGTCATGTCCGACTCATAATAAGACGAAACCGCAGGGCTGCGGTTGTATTTACAGTAATGCCCTGCGTCCAGACATATCTTTACTGCCATGTTACTCATCCTCCTTTTTCTCATCTGCTTCTTCGTGCAGCTGCTCCAACACCTCTTTCAGTTTCTTTGGAACCGGAAGTCCGATAAGGGCAACGTTCCCAATAATGGAAATTCCCTCATTGGATAAGTAAAAGAAAATGACTGCGGTGCGAAGTACACTTCCGTTCTGAATGACCTGTGTATCAAGCACATGCCCAATACCCACCAGACAGAAGATTGCCACCTTTTTGCAGATGCCTTTAAAACCAACCTCGCTGGATACCTTTTTCTGTACGAATGCTGCCATAAGCCCGGTGGCATAATCGATGACCACGAACATAAGGAATGCATACAGAAAACCATCCAGTCCTCCAAGAAACCACCCCATAAAGCCTCCTATTCCTGCAAATACATACTGCACTGTTGTTACTACCTGTCTCATAACTGTTACCTGCCTTTCTTTGTTTTTTTGGTATGAAAAAAACAGCCCACAACAGGCTGTTTGATTCCAAAACTATATCTGATCCGGCATACTGTCCCATAGCCTCACATCTTCCTGACCAAGACTCCATATTGCAATCCCGGACACGCCATAGGTGTATGCCGCTTCATTTGCCCAGTAAACAATGCTGTCCACGTCGGAGTAATACATAATAGAAAAACCGTCCGCATCTCCGAGATACATCCTCGAAAGCCAGACATTCAAATCATGTGGTACTACCTTCATTTCATAATCGTTGCCACATTCCAGTAACATTTCGTGGGAATGGAAAAAGTCGTAATCCATAGAGATCTCCTCACTTCTTGTGCTGATTTCCTCCACATCGGAATTGACACGGAACAATTCAAATTCATTGTCCCACGAAATTCCTGTACGGGTACATCTTCCAAAAGTAGTCTGCCTTCCGTCCGGGAAGGTAATATCAAAACACTCATAAGGTTCATAATACCATGCATCACCCAGTCGCAAGAGGTCACACACCACTCCCTTCTCCGCCATGAATCCCACATATCCGTTTTCTGCAGTAATGGTTGCTGTAAACCTTAGTGTGTAGGCTGCACCGGAATATACTCTTACCTTATTTCCACGTATTCTCATTTCCACGGTATATAGGCTTGGATCACTCCGTAAATCTGCATTTGAGGTCTTACTGAAAGAAAATGCATAGCTGCCAAGTTTCTTACTTCCCTGATACAACTCCACACACTGGGTATCGTAATTTATACAGCAGAAAATGCTTCCAAGAAACACTCCTGCCTTACCGCCTCCCGATGATTTAAAGGCAAATCTCGCTCTCACATGGATTTCAGAAAATCCGGTGTAATCCAGTGCCAGTTTTCCACTACCTTCCAGCTGCGAATACTTACGGACACGGTCAGAACTTTCATCCTTCCAAATCTTCCACGAACCGTCAAGTATTGTAAAATAGTTGGTAGGGATTTCTGAGTAATCACAGAAATCTTCATACCATACAAGCGCACTTTCCGGCTTTCTGCGAAGCACCTCTGCAGTAACCTTAAATGCCCTGTCGGGCTGTACCATTTCTCCGTTCACATCCATGAATTTTCTTGGCTTCAATCCATAGTACACTTCCCCGGCAGTCGCTTTCTGTGAAAAATCCGAACATACCCGAAAGCCATAAAAAACCACCCCAGGCACTCCACCGGACACAGTAATGGTGTGCTTTCCTGCTGACAAGCTGACTCCACTTTTTAATATCCTCCAGAATTTCTTTCTCCAATATAAGAAATACAGCCGTGATTCCGACAGCATCTGACTGTCCCCATCAAGACTGATTCCGATGCTATTCTTATCCCATCTTGGATAGACTATCTCAACTGCCACATCATATGTTCCGGCTGTTGGTACTTCAAATGTGTATTTCAGCACCGCTTCTTCATCCAAAACAGACGCATATCCTTCTCCAATGACTGCATTGCCTGAATAAGAATCCGGCACACCGTTCCTATCAACACTTATTGCTCCGAAAGAAACCTTCTGCTGCTTCAGATAAGTTGTGAGATATTTTCTGCCACTATAGGTTTCATGCTTTGTCGGCTCTGCTGTTTCCCTGCTCGTATCCCATCCTTCCATAAAGTCATATACATGAAGCAGTCCCCAAGGGACCATATCCGTCCAATCCCAATATGAAAAGAATGGAATAAAGGGCTGTGGCGGTGCATCACCTGTATGATTATATAAGCCCTCCATCCAATATTTCGCAGCATAATAGGTAAGGCTTGTTCCCCGATAGGTCATACCGAGATTCTCCGTAGTATCGTATATCTGCCATCTCCATCCATATCCGGGAAGTCCCATCATGATTTTGTCCGGGTTCATTGCATTGGCAGCATAACTGTAGATACCTTCAAGCCAGCTTCTCGGAGATACCGGCCCCGGTGCTGAACCCGCCCAACTCATACCATAACTCATGATTGCTACTGTGTCGCAGTATGCATCCAAATCGGCATACACGCACCAATTCTCGCCGCCAACCGAACCGCCAACACTGGTCATACCTGGAAGGCAGATATTTACATGAAGGTTTGCTCCCTTTGCCTTTACAGTAGAGTAAATCCGTGAGAACAGCGCATTTGCCTTTGTTCGGTTCGCTAACTCCCCTCCACGTTCCAAATCAATATCTATCCCGGAACACCACGGATATTTATTAATAATCCTCACAATTTCTGAAATGAACGTATCCTGTGCACCATTCGTATTCTCTCTGAGTGCTGTAAAAATAGAGGCAGTACCATGATTCATAATGGTCAGAAGCCATTTAATATGTGGCCACTTCTTAACATAAGGAAGGATAGTACTGACCGCAGTTCCCGTCTCGCTGATTGTTCCATCTGCTGAAACTTCAAAGGTAAAAATACCAACATGAGACAGCTTATTTCCTTTTTCTCTTAACACCTGATGCATTCTTGTATTTCCCATGAATGTCCATGCCATGACGTTTCGGTTACTTGCCCTTCTCACATCCGTTTTCCTCCAATCCCATATGCCATCTCCTGAAAAGACATGCGCACAAGTGCTGACTTCCTGTCCTTTACTTTAATCTGGTGTTTACTGTCCCCTGCTGCCGAATAAGAATATAATCCATTAGCCTTAATCCGGCTTCCATTCCTTGTTGCCACCCTTGCATCAGCATTAATTTCAACAACATCATCTTCCAAAAAAACGTTCTGCAGAGTCAGCTTGTGGCTTCCGTAATTATGAGCCACACTCATGTCTCCTGCTGCCATCGTATCTTTTGGAATTATGTGATAATTCAGCCCGGTCGATACTTCCCCATCATTGGTGATCACCGCTGTAACACCGGAACGTACAATCCCATTAAAAAAGCGGACAGGTGTTATCTCTCCATCCACACGGTTCTTTTGCAAAAGTTCCAGATTGTTTACCACATACCCGCTCAGCCACTTACCTTCCTGAAACATGATATCTGTTATATAAAAGGTTCCGGTACACTCCTCTAAAACCACATTTACAGTAGCCTTTGCCACCTTCTTTTCTTCATGTGTATTGATTGTCCCGGCAAATCGAATAAACTCCATCCTTACACCTCCTGTGCATCAAAGGTGTACCTCTGTTCTGACACATGGGAAACCCATGCGGTTGCTACCGAACCACCCTGCAGCATAACATCCGTAAAACGCACTGTGCCTGTACAGTCCTGCACCACGACCCTTACCGTCAGTTTTTTCACTTTTTCTATTCCGTTAACACTGACCGCTCCTGCCGACCTCGTAAAATACATTTAATATACCTCCAAAAATAGACAGAAAAAAGCACCTCCAAGAGGAGATGCCTTGTTTCTGTTATATATTTACTCTTCTTCCATCAATGCATGGTATAAACGCTTTGCTTCTACCGCATTAGTTGTTTTCTTATTCCGCTCTACTATTTGAACAGTAAGATCTTGTTGCATTTTTTTCGCTACCGATTTTGTCGAAGCTCTTTTGTTTAATTGCAATACCGTTCCTACATATTTTTGAACTTTAGGAGATTTAACAGTTGGAATTTTTTCTCCCCTGAATCCCATCTCTACAATTTTTGATGCTTCTAGCATTTCATCCAAATCCATCGAAGCAATCAATCTACCAGTAACTTTCCCTCTTCTAACGGGAGTTGCTTTCACGGCAACAGCCTTTACCGAAGCTACACCAGTTTTTACCGGAACTGCTCCCATTCTTAAACCTTTTTCTACTGTTGTTCCTGCTATTTTCTTTCTTCGACTACCTACAGGTGTATTTATTTTTGCTTTCGGCATATTATTCACCTACTTTCTTATCAACAATATTTACAACACCACTCAGAATATCTTTAAATGAAATTATTTCAAATTCGTTTTCCTTCAAATCTTCAATTTTGTATTCAACGGCATCATCACTTGCTCGTTCCCCGACCACAACCTCTACATATCTGTCTTTTACTTTTTTACTCTCCACGATGTAAAGTATCGGAAAAAAAGCTTCATACTCAGCGGCTGATACAATACTTCTTATTTCATTATATTCTTTTTTACTAATAACTCCACCATTAAGTTTAGTCTTGGCTCCTTTTAAGATTCCAGCTATATTATTCTCAATTTCTTTCGTATGACGATCTCCTGTTGTAATCTGTTCTAAATATCTTTTACAGATTGTTGCTGGATTTGAAGTCGGCGGTTGTTTTGATGAATTAAATTCTGTTGTACACCAAACATAATGGATATTTTTATAATATCTTTTTGCTATTTTATATGCTAATTGTGTCCCAACTGAATATAAAAATGGATTATTCTTTACATCCAATCCCATATTCTATCATCCCCTTTTCATCATTAGAATTCATTTATATTTTACCACAACAGAATCAATTTTTCATTCAAATAATTCTCAAAACAACTCTACAAATCTTGTTTCTTCTGAACCATCCTCATATTCAATCACAAGTTCAATGCCAACTCTGCCATTCGCACCCTTTTTCAGATTCTCTGTTGCTATGCTTGCCGATACTGTATAGCTGCTTCTGGTAGCCGGATATACTTCCTGCACCAATGTTTTTGTAGTATTTAACGCTCCCACACACTTAAAACTTGCATTACCGGAAGCACCGTTTTCTCCATCCACCTCAAAGCCGGAATTCTGCCAATAGCTGAATCCATCATCTGCTCTGGAATTTAGCAGATGGTTGTTTACCACCAAATCCTTCATTTCCTGTCTGTCCAGCAAATCCGATGAAGAGAGGGTATCTGCTGCCTTCTCCCATGAAGCAGAAGAATCACCCAGTTCCTTTAATTTGGTGGAAAGCTCAATGACTGTCTTCCAGGGCTCCTGCACATTATAGTCCATGCGGATAATTCTGGTGCTGATTCGGATTTCCAAGTTTTTGTCATCCACAGTTACCACATCACCAATACCAAAACTCTCATGCTCCCATCCTGTTAACACCGACAGATCCATTACCTGTATGACATAAGAAATGCTCGGTTTTGAATAATCTGCCAGTCTCATTTCGGTATATTCAAGCATCTGATAGGGATTCGTAAAAGAAGAACAATCCAGAGTAGATACCCTGATTTCGGATGAATATTCGGTATTCTCCACATATTCCTTTCCGTTATTGATACTTGCAAAGGTCATACCATCCGCACCGTAGGCATAAAGCCTTGTTACAAAGCTTCGGGTGTCTACAACTCTCTGTATGGATTTCATGTTTTTGCGGTAAGCAAACACAGCACCGCTGTTGCTGCCTGACTGCATCAGAAGGCTGACCTGTTTATTTACATTGTCAAACTCCAAATCACCGCCATAAATGAACTGAATGGTACGGAGCATGGAAAGGGCATTTTTATCCGTGGACTGCCAGGAACGTTTCGTTGATACCGTTATTTTTCCAACACTCCATCCGGTTCCCTGCAATGCATAAGCCATCGGCTTTTCTGCTGTTTCCGCTTCATATGTCTGTTCACTTTTCTTTTCAGAATATGCAAGGTCATAAAACGCAGCTTCCGCATAAATGCTCGTTACCGTCTTTCCGTCCTCACCCTTATCATCCGTGACTGTTCGGATACGGTAAATATCCTTAGTAATCTGCAGTTTCTTTTCATTATCGAGATATGATCGCTTCCCATCTTTGAAAGGAATGGAAAATTCCAAATAGTCAGAACCGTTCAATTCACTCGTAACAATAATGTCATAAGCATTTTCCAATACTGCTTCCCTGATACCGCTGTCACTTAACACCACCGGCCTTGCATATCCCAATTTAGAATAAGGAGCCTTTGGTGTTTCATATATCTGAATTGCACTTAGTTCCGGTGTCATAGAGGTATCTGTTGTAGAAAGCGTCATCTGTATCTGAATATATCTTAAGTTTGGAGATTGTATCATCCTATCCGTTCCGATCGCTTCCCAATCTGAAAAAGATGCATCTTCCAAGGAATCCTATGTCCTTGTCCTAACTTCCGAAATAGAAGTAATTCCTGCATCCACTGTACCTACAAGCTGTATCTTTCCCGCTCCGGCAAGACCACCTTCTCCAAGGTCTAAAATCCTTGTATAAAGAACACCGCTTTCTGCATATACGCCATCCGTCTGCTTTAAGATCACACTTCCCGGATTTGATATGGCATCCACAGACGAATCCACATCTGCACCATTTGCCAATAAGCCGGAAAGAAAGTGCACTTCCAAATCATCAATTGTCAAATCAGAGTCCGTTTCGTAAAACCAATCATCAAATCCTCCGGCAAAGTAGTAACTGTCTGCATACATTCCCATGACGATATCTGCAGTACAGAAAGGATTCAGTTCTCCGGTAAAAGAACGGATTGCTGTCTTAAACACATCCCCTGTGCTTCTGTCACAGACTAGACTCTGTACGGTCTTTGCTTCCAAATCAATGACCGTTCCAATAAAATACGCACCATTATTTTTAAGCACCACTCCCATCGGGTCCGGTTCAATGACATCATGAATCAGCATACCGGAAGCATCATACAGCATATTTCGTAATCTTCCTGAATGAAGAGAAAGATAAAACAGAGGATTCCCCGGACCGCTTCTGGTACTGAAAATAGGTACAAATGTTGTCCCTACCGAATAAGTAGTCGGGTATATCCACCCTCCTGCCACGATTCTCTTTCCCAATGCTGTAAAGAAATCTCCCGTATTCACTGCCCTCAGATGTGTTTTTTCTGTTGCCGGATTTACGGTATTGAACCGAAAATATTTCCCAAGTTTTCCGGCACGGGTAGATGCTGTTGTTCCCGACCAGCCATTGATGGTAAAATTCCTTGCATACTCGGATGAATTATGCAGAGTTGTATCGTCACCACTCGGTGAATCATTCATTTTCCACTGTGCCTGTGTATTGGCTGTTTTCCGAAATTCGCCCGTAAAATCCTCGGTTGCATTTACAAGCAGTTTTAATCCCATTACACCCACCTGCTCCTTCCCTGTATCGTAAGCTCCGTAAAGGCCGCACCACTTACAGAAACCAGAACCTCATTGCCTCCCAGATTCAGTTCCGGGAAGACTAACTCATCAAGCTGTGAAAGACCGTTTCTCAACGTCTCCCCAGTATTCGAATCCATCACTTTGGCTGTCAGCCTTGCCGTATCAAGCACAAAAGTTTCTCCTTCCGCAAGTTTGCCTTTCACACGAACCAACTCCCCATTTACTTCGATATCCACATAAGAAGAAGTGTTGTCCATAACCGCTTTTAATTCAAAAATCGGTTCAGATATAAGATTGCCCTTCTGTCTATTTACAGTGGTCTTGCCCACTGCTGCAATAGAAAACACTTCATCCTCTACGGCATAACCGAATGGATCAGGACAGATAAATTTCAAAGAAAACGTACCTGCTGTTCTTGATACTCTTTCCATGCTGATTTCTGTATTCAGCCTCGCCATGAAATATCTGTCCGGGTACTCATCAAAAATTAATGGCTTAACCCCTCTGTACGGATTCAGCCATCCATTGATTTCATCTATTCTATGTACCAGAGCTGGTGCTAGAATATAAATAGTACAAGCCAAAATGAGAAATTCCAAATACACATAAGCATGATACAATAGAGGCATGCTGAAGGAGGATCTCATATGGCAAAGCAACATGACAAACAATTTAAACTTGATGCAGTCCAGTACTATCAGGATCACAAAGATCTCGGAGTACGTGGATGTGCAGAAAATCTTGGCATCGGATACAGCACATTAACAAAATCTATTGCTTTCCGTATATGGATAGTTCATTTGAAGAATTTCATCTGCGGATATATTCTTTTTACCTATCCCTTTTGTAAAGAAATCCTTCAATACATATTGATATCTTGCGGATATAAGCTGCACACTTTGATTATCCCCCAGATAATCCAACACCTGCATATAAACACCTACAAACTTTGTTGCCAACTGCATATCTAATGCTAAAAAGTTCATGTAATTCTGTATCTGTTTTGTATTTCTAAAAAACGAACGTATAGTGAGTTTTGCAAGATGATCTGCAGATGTTTTTAAATCTGTATACACTGCATTTGTTGCAGTTGTAAGCTGATCAAAGACTTTCTGTAAAAGTAACTTTTGTTCTTCTAAATCCGTTTTGTTTTGTGCCTGGAATATAAAATCTCTTGCATTCAAAAATGGAGTCACCATATCATAATCTCTTTCGAACTGTAGATTCAGCAAACATTCTCAGCTCAGAAAAGCGTGAGAGCCTTTCGTCAATTTGGTCTGTAATCTCACTAAATGACATTTCAATGGAAGGATCAAATAGAATATCAAACAAAATAAAATGTAATGTAATATCTCCATCTGTAAAACTCTTTGTCTTCCATGCTTTATACAGCGGATTATGATTAGACAACCGGCTATCGATGGAAATGAAAACATTCTTTCCCTCAGGAGTCTGACGGAACTGCATATAATCTCCAAGTCAGCTTTCCAGACGACGCTCATCATCATAGGATCGTGCACTCTTTTTGCTAAACTCGTCACGACTTTTGAATCCATATACATAAAATTCTCTCATATAGTCACGGATGCGATTGAAATTCTTTACTAACTCGCTATATGCCATGTTTTTTTACCACCTCTCATCTATTTATTTTAATAGTATACAAGATGGGATAGTGACTGTGCCAACTTCGTGCACATTGGGCACAAGGTTGCTTCATCTCATCATATACTGTTGTAATATAAAAGCGATGCAATGCCACTATAATTTCAACAGATTCATTACCAGTTTTACCATCACATCTTTTTCTTCTGATTTTGATTCTGCAATCATCAATGTAATTGCTACTAACGTTCCATCACTGAGTCTTTTCTCTCCATCCAAGAACAACGCATTGTTCTTGTCTAAAAATTCCAAGAACAGTGATGCGGCAATTCTTTTACAACCATCTGCATATGGATGATCTTTTATCATAAAATACAATAGATTCGCCGCTTTCTCTTCCAAGGATGGATACGCATCCTGTCCAAATACACTCTGGTAAACTGCGGCAATAATTCCTTGTACCTTACCAGCCTCTTTTTCTACACCAAATACATCTGTTTCAAAAGAATCCTTCATCTGACCAACCATTTGAACACACTCTTCATAAGTAATGCGGTATACTGGAGTACTTCCCTTTGGCTTACTTAATGACTGGTGGTCATATTGATCCAGAAGAATCAATGCATCTGTGTATTCATTCACAGCTCTGAGCACATCTTTCTCCTCTATATCAAGTGCATCTGCAAGCATCCTTGACTGAATATCAACTGTTTTCTTAAGCGCCTGAAGACGCTTTTCATTGATTGCATAGCCTTTCAAAATAAACTGTTTAAGAACATTATTTGCCCATTTTCTGAAAGCTATACCTCTTTTAGAATTAACTCGATATCCGACAGACAAAATCATATCCAAATTATAAATTTTGGGTTTTCGTCCCCCTGTACTTCTGTCGGAAAAACCGACAGAAGTCTCATCCAGTTCTCCTGAAGCAAGAATATTTGAAATATGTTCGCTTACTGTAGCGTGCTTAACATCAAACAACACTTCCATTTGTTTTTGCGTCAGCCAAACTGTCTCCTGCTCAGGATTGATTTGAACTTCTATATTGACATCACCATCTGTAAATAATACGATTTCATTCTTCATCTTTTATTTCCCCTCCACGAATATTTCCCGATAACATTTCTAATGTAGATTTTACTGTATTTTTCAGATTCAGTCCATCTTTTACTCCCAACCGGTAGAAAAACATTTCTGCACATACACCCATGTAGCTATACCACTGACCTCAGAGATGATTCCTGTTATGATTTTACGCATGATATCCTCAAATTCTGCTATTTCCTCTTTGGAAACGGTGTCATAGACATCAGGGTATAGTGGTTATCGGAAGCTGGTGCTCAGGATACAACCATCAAGAAAATTGTGGGACACTCCGGCACTATGACTTTGACCAAAAAAGTTTCACCACATATCTAGACATTTCACCAAGAGTTAAGGGTAAAGAAAAACCCCAGAAACACAAGGTTTCTGAGGTTTGTGATCTCTTTGAATCGTAATTCTCTTGCGAGATAATTATCTCTTTGAGAACTGCGGAGCACGTCTAGCTGCTTTGAGACCGTATTTCTTACGTTCTTTCATTCTCGGGTCACGTGTCAGGAATCCTGCTTTTTTCAGGATTGGTCTGAACTCGCCATCTACGTGAAGCAGTGCTCTTGAAAGACCATGTCTGATAGCACCGGCCTGACCTGTTGTACCACCACCGCGTACATTTACCAGTACGTCGTATTTATCAGCTGTCTCTGTTGCTACTAACGGCTGACGAACGATTACTTTCAGTGTTTCCAGACCAAAGTACTCGTCGATATCTCTTTTATTGATTGTGATCTTACCTGTACCAGGTACTACATATACTCTTGCGATAGATTTTTTTCTTCTTCCTGTACCGTAGAATTTGTTAGCCACTGTCATTTACCTCCTGTTAAAATGTTAATACTTCTGGCTTCTGAGCTGCATGTTTGTGATCCGGACCAGCATATACAAAAAGTTTTTTGTACATTTCTCTTCCCAGAGGTCCTTTTGGAAGCATACCTTTAACTGCCAGTTCGATAACTCTTTCCGGTTTCTTGTTTAACATTTCTTTCAGAGTTGTCTCTTTCATTCCTCCAACGTAGTCGGAATGTCTGTAGTAAACTTTCTGTTCCAGTTTTTTACCTGTTACTTTGATTTTGTCTGCGTTTGTGATGATTACATAATCACCTGTATCGATAAACGGAGTAAAGATCGGTTTGTTTTTACCTCTTAAGATCTTTGCTACTTCTGATGCTAATCTACCTAATGTATATCCTGTTGCGTCCACTACATACCATTTTCTTTCGATTGTTGCTGGACTAGCCATATAACTTTTCATGGGGTAACCTCCTGATTGATATTCCATTATGAGTTTCTATAGTAAAATGTCGTTACCGGGGCTTGGATCAGACATTTACATACTTCGTCACATTGCTTAATTATATTATACAGACCCGTGTGTGTCAACCTTTTTTTACATTTTTTACGATTCTTATGAACCTTTTTTACGATTGTGAGTCTGCAAAGCACGGAATGATCCACCGGTATCGCAGTTTTAATTTTTAACCTCAACATCTTAACACTTAAAAGAAGATTTTCCGCACATCATTGAACATCACCACTACCATCAAAAGCATCAGAAGCATCAGTCCGACAAAATGTACCATTCCTTCTTTCTCGGGATCGATCCGTTTCCCACGGATCAGCTCAATGATCAGAAAGACCAGTCTGCCGCCGTCCAGTGCCGGGATTGGCAGAAGGTTCATGACACCCAGGTTTGCTGTCAGAAGGATCGATATGTTCAGCATATTCAGCCATACATAGAAACCTCCGGAGGACTGTGACTCCTGATACGTCTCTCCGATGTAACTCACAACACCGACCGGACCGGACATATCATTGATGCTCGCCTGACCGGTAAAGAGCATTTTAATACTCTCGATTGTCAGCTGAATCCAATATTTTACTTCATAGGCACTGTATTTCAAGGTGCCGAGGATACCGCATTTTTCGCGGTAATTGGAACTGCAGCTGATACCGAAAATGTAGCGACCGCTCTCATTTGCAACCGGATCCATCTGAACGGTAATATCTTTGCCGTCGCGTTCTACCGTCATCGTCACGGACTGTTTCTGATGAAAGGTCACATAGTTGGTTACTTCTCTTGCCACATGGATATTGCTGTGATTGATCTTTTTAACAATATCGCCTTCTTTCAGGCCTGCTTCTGCTGCCGGGTATCCGTCACTCACCTGCAGGATCACCGGTTTATCGTACCCGATACTTCCTATAATAAACAGAGACAGTACAAATGCCAGGATAAAGTTAAATACCGGACCTGCTGCAATAACTGAAATCCTTGCCCATACGGATGCCGCTGCAAATGCTCCCGGTTCCATCGTTCCTTCATCTTCTCCAAGCATCATGCAGGAACCGCCAAACGGCAGAAGTTTCCAGGAATATTTTGTTCCTCCTTTGTCAAAGCTTAACAGTCTCGGTCCCATTCCCAGAGAAAATTCCACAACCGTAATGCCATTTTTCTTCGCCAGCAGGAAATGTCCGAATTCGTGAAAAAGAACAATCAGGCTGAAGATCAACAATGCTATAATTATGCTCAATTTACCACCTGCTTTCAATCATTTCATAAGTTTCCTGTTCACACTGCAGGATCTGTTCCACCGTTGGAGCTTCAATCACTTTGTGTGCATCCATACAGGTTTTGATGATCTCGTAAATATCCAGAAAACCGATCTTGCGGTTCAAAAATTTGCTGACTGCACGCTCGTTTGCCGCATTAAATACAGTCGGCATGGAGCCGCCTGCTTTTGCCGCTGCAAAGGCCAGCGGAAGTCCTTCGAAATTCTCCATATCCGGTTTTTCGAAGGTGATCTGTGACAGACTCCAGAAATCCAGACGTTCTCCGGCCAGATATTCCCGATCTGGATAGAACAGTGCATACTGGATCGGAAGCTTCATATCCGGGGTTCCAAGCTGGGCGATCACCGCACCGTCTTTGTACTGCACCATGGAATGGATGATGCTCTGCGGCTGGATCACAACCTGGATCTGATCCAGTTCCACATCAAACAGCCATTTTGCCTCCATCACTTCCAGTCCTTTGTTTACCATACTCGCAGAATCGATCGTGATCTTATGTCCCATCGACCAGTTTGGATGTTTCAGTGCATCCTCAAGCTGCACATGTTTCAGAAATGCTTTATCTTTTCCGCGGAACGGACCGCCGGATGCTGTCAGCAGGATTTTGTCGATCTGTGTTTTCTTTTCTCCGTTTAAGGACTGGAAAATTGCACTGTGCTCGCTGTCCACCGGAAGGATCTTTACGTTGTATTCTTTTGCCAGAGGCATAATGATATGACCGGCAGTTACAAGTGTCTCTTTGTTTGCAAGTGCAATGTCCTTTCCTGCTTTTATTGCTGCAATGGTCGGGCGTATCCCGATCATGCCAACGATCGCTGTCACCAGCACTTCTGCTTCTTCCATTTGTGCGATCTCAAGAAGTCCCTCCATGCCGGAAACGATCTTCACCGGAAGGTCTGCGGTACGGATCCGCAGCTCCTTTGCTTTTTCTTCGTCCCAGACAGCTGCAATCTGCGGATGAAACTCGCGGATCTGGCTCTCCAGCTGTGTAATATTATGACCTGCTGCCAGTGCTTTTACGCAGAGCCTTTCCGGATTGGCACGCACCACATCCAGCGTCTGCGTTCCGATCGATCCGGTTGAACCCAAAACTGCTATATTTTTCATTTGTTCCTCCTTATCTCATCATAAACATGGAAAGATAATAAATAACCGGTGCAGTAAAGATCACACTGTCAAAACGATCCATGATCCCGCCATGTCCCGGTATCAGTGTACCGTAGTCTTTGATGTTGTGATTACGCTTGATCGCTGATGCTGCCAGATCTCCGACCATGGAGATCAGTGCTCCGACTGCACAGATGATCGCATAAGTGATCACCGGATTTTCTGCCTCCAGATGACTGCCTACGACTGCTGCATAGATGGCTCCCAGAAGTGCCGCACCGACAACACCTCCGACGGCTCCTTCCACGGATTTCTTCGGGCTTAAAACCGGAGACATTTTGTGTTTCCCGATCAGCATGCCGACACAGTAAGCACAGGTATCACATCCCCAAGAACACAGAAAGATCAGCCATACAAGAAATGCTCCGTCGCGGATCATCCTGGTCTGATAAATGTAGGACAGCATGACACCCACATAGACCACACCGAAAAAGGCTGCCATCACCTGTTCTGCATGATATTTCGGATAAGAAAACACATAGACAAACATCATGGCGATCAGCACAATGATCAGGTTCATCATCGCATACTCCGAATATCCGAGACTCAGCAGAATATAATGTAAGATCACGCCCAGATATCCTACCACTGCCAGCAGGTTTTCACCCTGTTTCTGTACCTTCACTGCACGGTACAGTTCAAACATACCGATCAGCGATACGATGGTCAGTGTTCCGTACAAAATCCAGCCTCCGCTGCAGATTGTCAGAAGTGCCACTGCCACCAGAACGATACCGCTGATAAGTCTTGTCACAAACATATCTTATTCTCCTTTCACACCGCCATATCTGCGTTCTCTTCCATTATATTTCTCAATGGCCTTTAACAGTTCTTCTTTATTGAATGCCGGCCACGGAACTTCCGTGAAATAGAACTCCGAATAAGCCAGCTGCCACAGCAGATAGTTGGACAGACGCAGCTCACCGCTGGTGCGAATCAGAAGATCCGGATCTGGTATCTCTCTCGTATCCAGATATGCAGAGAAGAGATCTTCTGTGATGTCTTCCGGTTTTACTGCCCCGTCTACGCAGTCCTGACTGAGCTGCCGGATCGCACGCACGATCTCATCACGGCTTCCATAGTTGATCGCAAGGTTAAAATTCAGCCCGGTATTGTTTTTGGAAGACTCAACCAGTTCTTTTAAGCTCTCCTGCAGATCATCTGCAAGTGCCGTCGGATCTCCGAGAACACGGACTTTCATATTATTTTCCCTTGCTGTCTTGATACAGGTCTTTGTATAGCTTCGGAAAAGCTTCATCAGCCCGTCAACTTCTTCTCTGGAACGTTTCCAGTTCTCAGTCGAAAACAGATAGACCGTCAGATATTTGATACCGATATCATAAGCGTCACGGCAGATTTTTTCCAGATTCTTGGCACCGCGTGCATGCCCGTAATTACGCGGCATCCCTTTGCTCTTTGCCCAGCGTCCGTTGCCGTCCAGAATGATTGCTACATGTTGTGGAATATTCATACACAAAACCTCCTGTGTGCAAAAAAGCAGGGATGCCACACTGCAACATCCCTGTATTTACCCAATATTTACCTTCTAAGACTACACGGTCATGATCTCTTTTGATTTCTCCTCGATAGCCTTGTCGATATCCTTGATATACTTGTCTGTCAGCTTCTGGACATTTTCTTCCAGCTCTTTGACTTCGTCCTCGGATACCTCTTTTCCCTTTCCAAGTTTCTTGAATGCATCGTTTGCGTCACGTCTGATATTGCGGACAGCAACTTTTGCACCCTCGCCTTTTTTCTTCACTTCTTTTACCAGATCTTTTCTTCGTTCCTCTGTCAGTTCCGGGAATACCAGACGGATCACTTTTCCGTCGGTATTCGGATTGATGCCAAGGTCGGATGTCTGGATCGCTTTGCAGATCTCTTTGATCAGAGATGCATCCCACGGCTGAATCTGGATCATACGCGGCTCCGGAACGGTAACGTTTCCTACCTGCTGAAGTGGCGTCGGTGTTCCGTAGTACTCTACGGTGATACGATCCAGTACGTGCGGATTGGCACGACCTGCACGAATCGCTCCGAACTCTTCGAGCAGATTGTTATATGATTTTGTCATTTTGACATCGTATGCTTTGATTCTTTCATCCATTTCTGATTCCTCCTGTATTCTGGTATTATACGGTAACTTTTGTTCCGTTGAATTTGCCGTTTACGGTATTGACTATGCTGTTCTCTTCGTTCAGCCCGAAAACAAGCATCGGCATCTTGTTTTCCATGCAGAGAATGGACGCTGCCATATCTACTACGCCCAGTTTGCGGTCGATGACTTCCTGAATAGAGATTTCATCGTATTTTTTTGCATCTGGGTTGGTCTTCGGATCACTGTCATATACACCATCAATGGATTTTGCGAGCAGGATCACATCTGCCTCAATCTCAATGGCACGAAGCACGGTTGCTGTATCGGTGGAAAAATACGGATGTCCAGTACCTCCTGCAAAGAAAGATACAATCCCTTTTTCAAAATATTTATTGACACGGTCTTTTGAGAAAAGTTTTGTAAACGCTCCGCATGCAAACGGTGTCAGGATCTGTGTTTTCATTCCGACAGAACGGAAGATCTCCGATACATAAATGCAGTTCATGACCGTTGCCAGCATTCCGATCTGATCCGCTTTTGTGCGGTCGATATTCTCACTGGAGCGGCCTCTCCAGAAGTTACCGCCGCCGATCACGATGCTGACTTCCAGACCTGCATCGACAATCTCTTTTACCTGTTTTGCTACTTTTGTAACGGTCGGCTCATCAAAGCCCATATGTTTATCACCTGCAAGTGCTTCGCCGCTTAATTTCAATAATACTCTTTTCATTCTGCACCTCAATCTGTTTTTTTGTTTCGAGACAGTTTATGTGTCTGTTTACCTGAAACTTTCTGCTGAGAGTATATCATATTTCCTTTGAAACTACAACTAAGAATTCTCTGAGTACTTCCACGGATTTTTCCTTCGGTCGGCATATTTTTTTGCACCGGAAGAGAACCTCCGCAAATTTTGCTATACTTTTTCCCGCGTTTTTGTTATAATCACGCTTGGTATCCGCACAGCATACGATCTGTTGCCCGTCGGATACCCGGTAACTCAGAAACATAACCTGAATATGGGAGATATCATATGAATGCAACTTTATTTCTGGATGCTGCACTGGACGCACTGCTTGACAGTCTTCGCATGCTTCCCTTTTTATTTGTAGCTTTTCTGATCCTGGAAGCCCTCGAACACTATTCCAGTAACCGGCTGACGCATTTCTTTCAGCACAAAAAAGGCGGACCGGCCATCGCATCCCTGCTTGGCTGCATCCCTCAGTGTGGATTTTCCACTCTGATCTCAAGCCTTTACTGCGGAGGCATTGTCACAGTCGGAACCTTGATTGCTGTATACTTATCCACTTCGGATGAAGCGATCCTGATCCTTCTTGCACATCCGGATCGGGCCGGTGTGGTCGGAAAGCTTCTGCTCGCCAAACTGATCATCGCCATTCCTGCCGGATATCTGGTTGATTTTATCTGGAACAGATGGAGACATCCTCAGAAACACGTCGAGGATCTCTGTGACCACTGCGGATGTCACGATCATCACGGTATTATAAGGCCGGCACTTAATCACACGTTAAAGCTTTTTGCTTTTATCCTTGTGTTCAATGCCGTTCTGAATCTTCTGCTCGAAGGGATCGGGCTGGAATCACTCTCGAAAGCCCTGCTTGGCGGGACTGTCTTCCAGCCGTTTCTGACTGCACTGCTTGGGCTGATTCCGAACTGTGCAGCTTCTATCCTGATCACGCAGCTCTTCCTGGAAGGTGCGATCAGTTTTGGTTCTGCCGTTGCCGGTCTGTGCACCGGTGCCGGGATTGGACTTGTAGTCTTGTTTAAGACCAGTCGGAATAAAAAAGAATGTTTTGCCATTACCGGTATTCTCTATCTGATCGCTGTGATCGCCGGAATGATCCTGCAGCTGATCGGATAAAACATCCGCATCCGCTTACAGGCACTCTGGCTTCTATTTGATGTCCAGTTTGGCAAAAGCCGCCGCAAACGCGTTATTTAACGGTTCGGCGGCTTCTTTTTGCTGTTTTTTCAGATAACTCTGCACATCCCGTTTGCTGACACCTGCTCCTTCCTTTTCTCTTCGGTTTTTAAATGCTGAAAGTTTCTCTTTGTATCCGCATTTGCAGATAAATGTCTGATCTTCTCCTTTTCCGTACAGTTCCATCTTTTTATGGCATTTCGGGCATCTCGCATTGGATGTTCTGGAAAGAGTTTCCCGATAGCCGCATTCCCTGTCCTGACATACCAGCATTTTGCTGTTCTTTCCATTGACCGCAAGCAGCCTTTTGCCGCACTGCGGGCATTTCTTGTTGGTCAGGTTATCGTGGCGGAAGGTCTGTGTGCCTGCCTTGATCTCACGGATCAGTTCTTCGGTATAATCGCTGATTTCTTCAATAAATGCTTTTTCCTGTAAGTTTCCTTTTGCAATGCCGGAAAGTTTCATTTCCCAGGCTGCCGTCAGCTCCGGTTTCTTCAGTTCGGACGGAACCAGCTCCAGCAGCTGTTTTCCTTTTCCGGTCACATGGATCTCATTTCCCTTTTTCTCCATCAGGAAAGAGTTAAACAATTTATCAATGATATCGGCTCTTGTCGCTACCGTACCAAGTCCGCCCGTCTCGCCCAGTGTTTTTGCCGCTTTTGCATCTTTGCTTTCCATGTAGCGGACCGGATTTTCCATGGCGGAGAGCAGCGTTGCCTCCGTAAAATAAGCCGGCGGCGTTTGCTTATGTGTGATAAAGAAGTAATAGAAGTGTAAAAATTTTGCCTTTCCTATCCGATACTCAGCTCTGGTATCGAATAGGGCGGGCGGTCATTCGGGCAAGTCCACTTTGCCGACGAAAGAATAGTAAATCTCAATATCCTGTCTGCGTGTGCCGTTTTCATCGTAGCTGCACTCATGCACAACGATTTTCTCTACAAACTCACGCAAGAGGGTGTGGGTCAGTTCTTCAAAGTTCATGTGCTTGCGGACAATGTTCATAAACTTTTCTGCGTTTACGGTAGCTTCCTGTGCTTTGGAAAGCTCCGCCTGTATTCTGGCAACACGCTCTTTCAATTCCTGCTGTTCGGCTTCATAGTCTGCCGAAAGCTCCGTGAAACGCTCGTCAGAAATGCGACCGCTTACGCTGTCCTCATACAGCCGCTTGAAAATAGCGGAAAGTTCACCGATACGCTTTTCGGCAGCTTCCAGTTCCTTTTTCTTGGCGGCGTTCCGGCGTTTGCCGCCGTCCTCGTTCTGCTCGATCAGCAGCTTCATAAACCGGGCTTCATGCTTTGCCGCATAGCTCGTCACTTTCCGTAGATTGGAGAGAACGCCCGCAGTCAAAAGGTCGGTGCGGATAAAATGTGCGGTGCAGTCATGGGTGCGCTTTTTGTAGTTCCCGCAGATATAGCAGTCCTGTTTCCGCTTATCGGTCTGGTAACGCTGCTGATACATGACGCTGCCGCAGTCCGCGCAAAAGAGCATACCAGAGAACAAGCCCACTTCATCATAGCGGTTCGGACGCTTGCGCTGTTTGCGTAATTCCTGCACACGCTCCCATGTCTGGGTGTCGATGATAGGCTCATGGTGGTTCTCGAAAATTGCCTGTTTCTCAATGGGATTTTCTATGCTGTGCTTGGTCTTGTAGGACGGTTTCTCCGTCTTGAAGTTCACCAAACAGCCCATGTACTCCCGGTTTTCAAGGATATGCACCACGGTATTTGTCGCCCATTTGCACTCATAGCCGGGGTGATAGCGGCGTGTGCTGCCCGTCCTGCGGTATTCCAGCGTTCCCGGCGTTGGGATTTCCTGCTCGGTCAGCATACGGGCTATCTTGGTCGGACCGTTCCCGGCAAGGCACAGACGGTATATCTGCTTGACCACGGGTGCGGCTTCCTCGTCAATGATGAAGTTTTCGTCCTCGTCCATGAGGTAGCCGTACACGGGTTTGCTCGTAACAGGCTTGCCGCTCATGCCTTTTGACCGTTTTACAGCTTTGATTTTCTTACTCGTATCTCTCACCAGCCATTCGTTGAAAATGTTCCGCAGAGGGGCAAAATCATTATCGCCCTGTGCGCTGTCCACTCCATCGTTAATTGCGATAAAGCGGACGCCTTTTTGTGGGAAAATCATCTCGGTATACATTCCCACCTGCAGGTAGTTTCGCCCTAACCGTGACATATCCTTTACGATAACGGTAGCCACTTTCCCGGCTTCAATGTCCGCAAGCATGGATTGAAAGCCCGGTCTTTGGAAGTTCGCACCAGAATAGCCATCGTCCGTGTACCAGCGCAGATTGGAAAAGCCGTTCTGCTTTGCGTAGGTTTCAAGGATACGCTTCTGGTTGGAAATGGAATTGCTTTCGCCTTGCAGCTCGTCCTCATGGGATAGTCTTGGATAAAGGGCAGTGATTTTCTGGGTGGTCTGTCTTAACATAAAATCCTCCGTTTCCGACAGCCAGCCCCACTATTCCGTATTTCGATTATACCACATGGGGCGGCTGTCTGTATAGCGGCTTCTGCTTCTTTACCGCCCGGTAAAATGACGATTTTTCTGTGCGGCTTGTAGCGTTAGGGCGAAAGCTGGGCTTTGTGTCCTGCGGCGGCTTCCGCCTCCAGCACTTTCATCATCTTATCGGCTGCGGTGTCGGTGGTATCTTTTTTGAAAAAGCCGGAAACGACAAGGACGGTGTTGCCCATGCGGATCTCTGTCACGCAGTCCGGGCGGCGTTCCGGGGTGGTGTTCTGCTTGTTCTCTGCCATAGGCAACTCCTTTCATTTCATCAATTCTTTTAGTCTGTTCAGCTTGGCTTGCGCCGTTTCACGGCGGAAGTTCTCTCCCGTAAAGAGGATAGGGGCGCACATTTCCAAAAGGCGGTCATAAATCCGGGCATGGGCGGTGTCCAGCGGATTTTGCAGGCTGTCCAATGTCAGATTGGTGGTAACGATTAAGGGCTTGCGGCTGCGGTAGCGGCTGTCAATCACATTGTAGACCTGTTCTAAACCGTACTCTGTGCCGCGCTCCATTCCAAAATCATCAATGATAAGCAGAGGAAAACGGCAAAGACGCTCGATATACTCGTTGCGCCCCTCAAAGCTGGCGGTCAGGTCATTCAAAATCGCAGAGAAGTTCGTCATGCGGACAGCGACTTCCTGCTCCATGAGGGCATTAGCGATACACCCGGCAAAATAGCTTTTTCCTGTGCCGACCTTGCCCCATAGCAGATAGCCGATATTTTCCTCGCGCATGATTTCCCAATGCTCCACATAGAAGTGTGCAATCTCCATTTGCGGGCATTTCCCGTTGTCGTTGGCGAAAGTCCATTCCTGCATGGTAGGATTGGTAAATCCCCGGCGTTTCAAGTCCTCCACGGTGTCAAGGTGCTTTCTGCGCTGTTCGGCGGCTTCACGCTCCAAACGCTGGGCTTTCTGGCAGTCACATTCTGCCGGGTGGCGGTCACGCCCAAACAGGGCGGCTTGCTTTTCCGGGAAGTAGGCTTCTTTCGGAGTGTGACACTTGCCGCAGTAAAGCAGTCCGTCCTCGCCCGTGTAGTCCTCCGGCTGTGGGGTAACAGCCGCCATATTCAAAACTCGTTCTGTAAACAGATTACTCATAAGCTCTCGCCCTCCTTGCAGGTGTATTCGGGTATGCCCTGTTTCGGGGCAGCCTTTGCGGTATCGTCTGCCGCCCATCTGCGGATAGTGGCGGCGTGGTTTTTATATTTCTTGCCCGTGGACGCGATATAGCCGGAAAGCCGCTCAATGTAGTACGCCCATTTTTCGGGCAGCTCCGCTTGCAGTTCGGAAAGCTCCGTATCAGTCAGAAATACATTCTCATATCTGCCATAGCTGCGGGCGAGGGCTTGTCCCTTTAACTCTCCCTCTTTTTCTAACTCTATATCTATCTCTTTCTTTATCTCTATCTCTGGTGGACGAATGTCGGACAAATGTCCGCCATTTGTCCGCGGCGGCAAAAGTGCCTTATTTTCAAGCCTTGCGGCGCGTTTCCGTTCCGCTTCGGTAGAGGATTGACCGATCATCAGCTCGATGTCGGTCATATAAAGCAGCCCGCAGTCAAGCTGCTCCACAAGCCCTAACTGCTGGAAGATGGCTAATGCCCGTTCCACCGTCCCGATTTGGTGACGGGTCAGCGTGGCTATCATCTGGGCGGTATAGGGGATATGCTCGTCAAGCTGCAATCTGCCGCCATTTTTCAGCGATTTTAAGTACAGCTTCAAGAGGATATTGGAATACAAAATCCCGTCTTTCATGTCCTCCAACAGCACAATGGAATCGCTGTCGAAGAAGTTTTCTTTCAGTTTGAGGTAGTAATATTTGCGGTTATCTGCCATTGGCGGTGTCCTCCCTGTGTTTCCATCTCTTAGAGAAATACCGGGGGCAGAGGACGATAATCGCCCGGAAGCTCTGCTTGCAGCCGTGTGTGCAGCCCCGGCAAAGGTCATTGTAGGTAATACGGTTTCGGTGGTTGAGGAAAAAGCTCCATTCCAACCGCCGCTTTTTGCTCATGCGTGGCATTTCTCGCTCCTTTCTGCCGTTTCCGCTGGTATAAGCGGATAGGTCGGTAAAAATGTAGTTTCTCGGTGTCATTTTCGGGGATTTCCTGCGCTGTGCGCCCCGTTTCAAAGGTGGGCAGTATTGCGGATAGGGTGCAGGGCATATCCCCGTTTTGGTATCGTTTCGGGGCGGTTTTTAACGCTCATGTTCGTGCTTTTTCTCTCTGTCTTTCTCGCCTTGCAGGATTTGAGAAAGATTGCTTTTCACGGTATGCAGCTCCTTGACACGGGCTTTTTTCTCCCGGTATTCGTTGTAATGGGCGTTCTTTTCGGCGGTAAGCTGCTCGATTTCCGCTTGCAGGGCTTTATGGCTTGGCAGCTTGGAAACGCCATGCGCCCGAAAATAACGGGTGGCTGCGTCCGCTATGATAAAATCGCTTTCGTGCCGTTCCCGGTAGGCGCTGCGGGCTTTTTCCGTTTTCTGCGCTTTCAGACCGTCACGGGCAGGCTTGGTCTTGGCATAGGCAAGCACCTGTGTCTGAAGTTCCTTTTTCTCCCGGATAGCAGCGTCCAGGGCTTTCAGCTTGGCGGTGCTGTCCTGTAAATCCGCATTGGCGGATACAAGGGCTGCGTCCAGCTCCTCCGGCGAATAGCCGTACTGCCCGTAGGCGGCAACGGTAGCCGCCATTTGTTTCAGATTGTGGACTGCCGCCCAGCGGTCATAGCCCGCGCCCTTTCCCTCCGCTCGCTTCGCTGCCCGGTCAACCATGCGCTGAATACCGTCCTTTTCCGGGGTGGTTTGGACAGCTTTTTTGCCCTGCAAACGCTCCCTTATGTTGCGGGGGTATTCGGGTACGGTTGCGGTCTGCTCGGCGGCTCTGTGGGCGTTCTGTTCCAAAAGGGCAAGAACGGCAGCGCGGTCAAAATCATCTCCCAGCTTGCGGGCGGTAATGGGCTTTGTCCTGTCCGGCGTGAGGTAGGATAGCCGCCCTCGGCTCTCCTTGACAGTCACGCCCTGTTGCAAGAGAACGGCGGCGAACTCGCCATAGCTTGCGGCAGAGGACAGCGCGGTGCGTATGGCCTGCCGCAATTTTTCCTTGTCTGTTTCAAACTTCGTGGGCTTGGCTGGCTGCTCCTCGGCTGGCAAGGCGGCAGCTTCCTTGTCCAGCTTTGCCTGCCCTTTCCGCTGCGCCCAATACTCACGCTCGGTAATGCGGTTTTTGCTGCCATGCAAAAGGTCGATTTGATAGAGATTTTCCCGGTGGCACAGCTCCATGACTTCGGCTTTGAAGTATTCCATCGCCGCGTCTGTGCAGCGGTGTTTGCACCCGGCGCGGGTGTCTGCCGGTCTGTCCATATAGGGCAAGAATGGAACTTCGGCTATCCGCAGAGAATTGATAACGATATGCACATGGATATTGCCGCTGTGGTTGTGTCCGTCCGGGTGGGTGCAGACAATGGCTTGGTGTCCGGGAAACTGCTTCCGGCAAAATTCCTCGCCCAACGCCTGCGCCCGGTCTACGGTCAAACCGTTGTCCACCGCGTCCCGTGGGTCAAAGCTGATAATGTAGTGGTGGCTTTTTACATCTTCCCGCTTCTGGTTCTTCCCATAGCGGAGATTGGAGCGCATACAGGCAACGGCAAAATCCTCGTCGCCGCAGTTCAGCGTGGCTATTCGATAGTCCTCCCTGAGCATGAGCCGCCCGTTTTCATCAAGGGTGGGCTTCATGGTAAACTCGTCATGTTCAAAGGTGAGGTACTGCTCGGCTGCGCCATAGTCCGCATTTTTAGAGCTGATATGTTTGAATGTTGCCAACAGCGTCACCTACCTTTCGCAGGACTTCAAACTTCAAGGCAGCAAGGTCAGAAATGGCGGCGCGGACTTCAACGGACAGGGCGTTGTATGGTGTGCCGTACTCGTTGAGGGCGCGGGCAATCTGATTGAGGTTGCCACCGATTTTTCCGTATTCGGCGGTCAGCCTGCCAACGGCGGACAACAGTTCATCATTGACCGGGGAAACGGTAACGATGGGGCGAATGGTCGCCCGTGTAATGGCTTGCCGGATAAATTCGGCTTGGCTCATGTCATAGTGTTTCAGCCGCTCGGTAAAGTCGGCGTATTCTTCCTCGGTCATGCGGGTTTTGACCACATGGCAGCGGTGGGGCGTGTTGTATTTTTTCTTCAAGCGTTGACCTCCTTTCTCGCCCGACAGGGCGCATGAGCAGGGTTTGGGGAAGGCACTCCCCAACAAGATTTACCAAAGGGGGCAAAACCGCAGATATGCGGATTTTGGCACCGTGGTAGAATCTTGCTCTAAAAAACTACCGCTTTCCTCGGCGGCTCTGGTTTGCGGATATACTGGCTTGCTCCACCAATATAGCGATTGCGGCGGCGTGTTCTGCCCGCTGTTCACCACTACAACGGTGAAAAGGGGGCGTTTTGGCAAACGCAGCGGAAATTTTTTTGTTTTCCCTGTCTGCTCCCTACAACAATCCGGCGGTGTGGTTTGCCAAAGATTTTTGAAAATGGGCGCAAAAAAAGCAGTAAACCTTTTCAAGATTTACTGCTTATCTGCCGCTGTGATGGGCGGCGGTATTAAATTGTCAGCCGTTTTTCAAATGGAATTTATCTGCAATCGCTTTCTTTCTGCTTTCCAATTCCTTTTCTGTAATCTTCCATAATCCTAACGCAATGATCTGCTATCTTTTGCATTCCGAGTTCTTCAAAAAAGGCAATTTGTATTTTCATCAGTTCTTCACAAACAGTCAACTTCTGCTCATCCATATTGCTAATAGCAAGCCATGGGAACGCTTTATATTTCTTAGTGTCCCCAATGAGAAAATTGTACCCTATCAACTCATTTTCACGGAAAACGAAATAGAATTGTGGGCCTGAACCTGGAACTGACTTTTCCATAATTTGCTGCATTGTTCTCACGCCGCCGTATGCCGGAAAAAAACCTATTCGCTCAAGAGCATTTAATATGTCAATCCTTTTATCTGTGGGTATGTCTCTATAATTGATAATCTGTTCCATTTGCTCTACCCTCATTGAAGTTTAATTTGTCAGGCTCTAATTATACAACTTTTCTGTTTAGCGGTCAAAGCGGAACTTCAACAGGCTTTCTATCAGTTGCCTGACGATATGCTCCTGCATATCCGTGTTAATCTGTCCGTCCATTTTCGCACAAGAGCGGATATATCCCGCATAATGGGATAGGACGGCGGCAACAGCTTCCGGGTCGCCCTCGCTTGCCTTAACGATTGTCTCATAGGGAAGTAGCTGGCTCATAGGACAAACCCTCCAACTCTGCCCGTAGCCGCCGTAAAATCATCTGAATACGCCGCCCGGTTGTGTTGCCAGCCCGTCCATATCTCCGTCCAATCTCCCTATGCGTCAATCGTTGGAAGTAGTACAAGAAAATGATTTCCTGTTCCATCTGTGATAGTGCGGACAGGGCTGCGGCAAGCTCTGGACTTTCCAAAAGCACCATCTGACCACAGACGAAAAGCGGATAGCTGGTCATGCCGGATTGCTCCGCAAAGTATTTATCTGTGGTACTGAATGGATAGTGTTTTTCTTCTATCAGATATTCAAGCGAGATTTCCCGCTTGCGGCGGCTCCGTATGCTCCGGGCTGCGTCTATGGCAGCGTGGCGAATAACAGTCTTGCAAAAGGCATCGTGTGTATGCCGGATATGTTCTTGATACTTTTCGTGTTCGGTCATGGAAAATCCCCCTTTCTGAATAATGGCAGAGGGCGGCAGCATCTTGTGCTGTCGCCCTCTTGATTACCGAACAGCAAAGACGGGCGGGGCTGTCAACGGCGGCGCATTTGCGCCGTTCATCTTGACCGTTGACAGGCTCGGCTGGGTTTGCTACAAATTCTATCTCTTTATGATTTGTCGGAAAAACTCCTTACCCAAACAAAAACTACAATCGCGGTTGCAATGAGTAATTCTGCAAGAATTACAGAAGCATTCCATATTTCAAAATAGAAATGCCCAATGAAATAGACTGCAAAAAAAATCAAATAAATTCCAATCGAATACATAATATTTTTGGAAATTTGAGTGCGTTTCTGTTCCCTAACTAACATCTGTTTCTGTTGTTGTTCCAGAATTTCTGTTTTAACCGATAATTCATCTATCTCTGATGGTTTTAACAGATAATCCACGGTAACATCGAATACTTTGCTTAGTTCAACAATCTTTTCTACTTCGGGTATGACCTGCCCACTTTCCCATTTTGAAATAGATTGTCTTGAAACATTAAGCTGCTCAGCCAGTTGTTCCTGTGTTAATTCTCTACTTTTGCGTAGTGTTATAAGTTTTTCTGCGAACTCCATATGTGTTCCTCCTTTTGATTTTGTGTATAAATCTTATCAAAATACTCATTTGCACTCTAGCAAGTAAGCTATACAATTACATGACAAACGGTAGAGTTTAAGTGCTTTCTTGTATATCTTGATTGTCATTCTACTTTATATGCCTATTTTAGCATAGAAAAAACGTTTTCTCTATTACTCCATTATTTTACGGAATAGTGGGCTGTCTTTCTTTATTTTAGTTGTGTTACTTTATCACACATGAGCATTATCCGCGGAAATAAAGAAGAATATTGGATAACACATAGAAAGAATGCTTGTGAAATATGGAAAGATGGGAAAACAACAACAGGAATATTAAAATACGTATACGATCAACTAAATGACGATGACATTGATATGTTTGAAGCTATGCCAATAGAAATGACACTAAAATATGATGGATTGCCACGATTTACAATCTGCCATGGTTCTCCTTTCAAGGTCAATCAAAGCATGCGTCCAGACTATGAGTATATTGATAATTTGCTTGAGAATATGCCGAGCAATCTGATAATATGTGGTCACTTTCATATTCAGACTGATTATGTTAGAAACGATGTTCGAGTAATCAATCCCGGTGCTGTAGGAGTGGCGTTACATAGTAATAGTTTAGCTCAATTCATGACACTTACTGGAAAGGACGGACATTGGGAACCTCAGTTTTTTTCTGTAGGCTATGACGTAGATAAGGTTATTGATGAAATGGAGAAAGAACGATTGGATTTTAAAGCCCCTGGTTGGTTTAGAATGACAAAAAATCTGTTAACTACTGGCGAAAAATCAATAGTTAACTTTATTTCAGAGGTGCAACAAGTTTATTACAAGGAGACAGGGATATCAGATTATAGATTAATTCCAGAAGCATTTTGGGATAAAACCCTGACTCGACTTGGAATATAATGAATAACAGATTCCAGTTTTTGAAACTGAATAATAGGAAACTGTGAAATGGTAAGAGAAATGCTTCCTCTTGCAGAAATATATGTGTATGAAGATGACTATACAGGGGAAAAAGAATTTGTAATGGTGTGGAGGCGTTAATTTCCCATTTATAAATATGTCCTCTGTTTTTTGATTACCATGACAATACCAAAAGCAGATTTCACAAGTTATCTTCAGTGTAAATGAAATAAAAATGGTACAGACAAATACGATTTCCTTTGTGAGTTCTGCGAACAGGAACATCATATTTTGTCTGTACCATTTTTATTTTTAAGATTTAGTTATTCTTGTTGTTTTCTTTCTGCAGCTCAAGCATCTTCATTGCGCGGACTTTTAATGGAAGTCCGAATAATGTGATGAATCCGTCTGCATCGTGATGGTCGTAAAGATCACCTGTTGTGAAGCTTGCGAGGGATTCACTGTAGAGAGAGTATGGGGAAGTAGTTCCGGCTTTGATGATGTTTCCTTTGTAAAGCTTGAATTTTACCTCACCGGTCACATATTCCTGTGTGGACTCTACGAAAGCCTGTACTGCCTCACGGAGTGGTGTGAACCATTTTCCTTCGTATACGATCTGGGCGAGCTTGTTACCCATATCTTTTTTCACTTCCATGGTAGCGCGGTCGAGAACGAGTTCCTCTAACTGCTCATGAGCTTCCATAAGGATGGTTCCACCAGGAGTCTCATAAACACCGCGGGATTTCATGCCGACGACACGGTTCTCTACGATATCAATAATACCGATACCATGTTTTCCACCGAGTGTATTTAATTCACGGATGATATCAGAAACTTTCATTTTCTTTCCGTTGACGGAAACAGGAACACCCTTTTCAAATGTCATTGTGACATATTCACCCTCGTCCGGAGCTTTCTCAGGTGGAGTAGTCAAAACTAAAAGATGTTCGTAATTTGGCTCTAAGGATGGATCTTCCAACTCAAGACCTTCATGGCTGATGTGCCATAAGTTACGGTCACGGCTGTAGCTGGAATCTACAGAGAATGGAAGATGGATGCCATGTGCCGTACAGAAATCGATCTCATCCTGACGGGACTGTAATTTCCAGTTGCTGTCACGCCATGGGGCGATGATCTTTAAGTCCGGAGCAAGTGCTTTGATACTTAACTCGAAACGGATCTGGTCGTTACCTTTTCCGGTAGCACCGTGGCAGATCGCTGTAGCACCTTCTTTTCTTGCAATCTCAACTAATTTCTTGGCGATTCCCGGACGGGCCATGGAAGTACCTAATAAATATTTGTTTTCGTATACAGCGTTTGCCTGTACGCATGGAACAATGTAATCATCACAGAATTCATCTACGATGTCCTCAATGTATAATTTGGAAGCACCGCATAATTTGGCTCTTTCGTCAAGTCCGTTCAATTCTTCTTCCTGTCCGCAGTCTACGCAGCAGCAGATAACTTCATAACCATAAGTTTCTTTTAACCATGGGATAATGGCTGTGGTATCAAGACCACCGGAGTACGCTAAAATAACTTTTTCTTTCATGAGAGTGAATCCTTTCTGTCGTATATTCTTTTTATCATGTAAACCGTTCTTTCATGCATGACAATGAGTCTGCCACGAAACGATTTCTTCTGAAACCTAATATATACTATGTGGACAGGAAATGCAAGTGAAAAAATATACATAATTTAATAATAAAAATGCATAAAAGTATGCAATAACAACAGAAGTTTATACAGTAACATTTGTATAAATTAAGGTAAGAAAATTGTAAAATCAAGAAAAATAAGAAAAAACACTAAAAATAGTGTTGCATAAAAATGATAATGAATGTATAATTATGCAATAGCAATTGAAAACCGGGAAACAAAAAATACTTTACTATCCTAAAGAGCTGTACTATGATAGAAACGAATTAGAGTGGTAAAGTGTAAAAAGAGAAAACCCTTCGGGGAGATTGGAGAATAGATTATGGTAAAAGTTGGGATTATTGGAGCAACCGGCTATGCAGGAAATGAACTTGTCCGATTGTTGATGGGACACAAAGATGTGGAGATCAAATGGTACGGTTCCAGAAGTTACATAGATAAGAAATATGCAGAAGTTTATCAGAATATGTTTGAAATCGTAGAGGATACCTGTCTCGATGATAATATGGAAGAACTTGCTTCCAAGGTGGACGTGATCTTTACCGCAACGCCACAGGGATTTCTGGCAGGTGTCCTGACAGAGGAGATCTTATCCAGAGTAAAAATTATCGATCTGAGTGCAGATTTCCGTATTAAAGATGTCAAGACCTATGAGAAATGGTACAAGATCGAACACAAGAGTCCACAATTTATTGAGGAAGCTGTGTATGGACTCTGCGAGATCAATCGCGACAAGGTAAAAGGTGCAAGACTGATCGCAAACCCGGGATGTTACACAACCTGTTCTATTTTAACGGCATATCCACTCGTAAAAGAGGGACTGATCGATCCTGACACCCTGATCATTGATGCAAAATCAGGAACATCCGGAGCCGGAAGAGGTGCAAAACTTCCTAATCTGTTTTGCGAGGTGAATGAGAATATGAAAGCTTATGGTGTAACGAACCACAGACACACACCGGAGATAGAAGAACAGCTTGGCTATGCGGCAGGAAAAGAGATCGTGGTCAATTTTACCCCACATCTCGTACCGATGAACCGCGGTATCCTTGCAACAGAATATGCAACGTTAAATAAGAAAGCAGACGGCACGCTTCCAACATACGAGGAAGTGAAAGCTGTTTACGATAAATATTATAAGAACGAAAAATTTGTCCGTGTACTGGAAAAAGATATCTGCCCGGAAACAAAATGGGTAGAGGGAAGCAATTACGTGGATGTGAACTTCAAAATTGATGAGAGAACCGGAAGAATCGTCATGATGGGAGCACTCGATAACCTTGTAAAAGGTGCAGCCGGTCAGGCAGTGCAGAATATGAACCTCTTATTCGGTTTCGATGAGGCGGAGGGATTAAATCTTGTCCCAATGTTTCCGTAAGAGACCGTGGAGCAGCCATCCAGCTGAGATGCACAGCATGCGAAGCCGATTTATAGAAAACTGCCCCAGAGAGGCAGACAGCAAGGAAGATGAAAAATAACATGAATGATACAAATTTAACGATCCGTCCCATGAAAATAGATGACTTTGAGCAGGTACACAGCCTCTGGATGGAGATCCACGGCTTTGGCATCCGAAGCATTGACGATTCGAAAGAGGGTGTGGAGCGTTTTATCCGAAGAAATCCGACCACGAGCATGGTGGCAGTGTGTGATGGAAAAATCGTCGGCGCGATCCTCTGCGGGCATGACGGCAGAAGAGCAGGACTTTATCATGTCTGTGTACAGGAAAATTACAGAAAACACGGAATCGGGCAGAAACTCGTGGAGAGGTGTCTCGAGGCATTGAAAGCAGAAAAAATTTCCAAAGTCAATCTGATCGCCTTCAAGCAGAACGAGATCGGCAACCGCTTCTGGCAGAGCCTCGGCTGGAAATACTGCGACAACGTGAATTATTATGAGTATGTATTGAATGAAGAGAATATTACCGTGTTTAATCCGTAGAAAGAATTAATATAGACAATTGCCTAAATAACGAATTAGATAATTGCGAAACTCTAATTCAGATTATGAAGATTGTGAAGAATTAACAAAAGTTTCGAAGACACGCTCTCGCTACGTGTCGCTCGCAACGGTACTAGCATGTCAGCCACAGCAAACGCTATGTCTGCCAAGCAAGAACCGGCGGCTCCCCAGTGTCTTCTCAACCTTTTGTCAATTTTTCACAATTTAATCTACTGTATCTATGAGTTTCGCAATTGTCTAAATAACGAATAATTATAAGGAGATAAATCATGAAACAGATCACAGGCGGTGTGACCGCAGCAAAAGGTTTTCAGGCAGCAAGTACAGCAGCAGGAATCAAATACAAAGACAGAAAAGATATGGCAATGATCTACAGTGAAGTTCCATGTAAGGCAGCAGGAACCTTTACGACTAATATCGTAAAAGCAGCTCCGGTCAAATGGGATCACAATGTGGTATACAACAGCAAAGCAGCACAGGCGGTTGTCATCAATGCAGGAATTGCCAATGCCTGCACCGGAGAGGAAGGCATGGGCTACTGTAAGCAGACGGCTGAGAAAGTAGAAAAAGTATTAGGCATTGCAGCAGACGAGGTGTTAGTTGCATCTACCGGAGTTATTGGCATGCAGCTCCCAATCGACCATATCTGTAATGGGATCGATGCTATGGTGCCACAGTTAAAAGGAGATACCGAGAGCGGAACCGAGGCTTCCAAAGCGATCATGACCACAGATACAAAAAACAAAGAGGTGGCAGTGACCATCGAACTTGGTGGAAAAACGGTAACGATCGGAGGCATGTGCAAAGGCTCCGGCATGATCCATCCGAATATGTGTACGATGCTTAGCTTTGTCACAACAGATGCGGCAATCTCCAAAGAGTTATTGCAGGAGGCATTGAGCGCTGATGTGCAGGACACCTACAATATGATTTCTGTTGACGGTGACACTTCCACGAATGATACCTGTCTGTTACTTGCAAACGGGCTGGCAGAAAACCCGGAGATCACAGAGAAAAATGCAGATTATGAGGAATTCTGCAAGGCACTGAACTTTGTCAATGAGACGCTGGCAAAGAAAATGGCAGGCGACGGCGAGGGCGCAACCGCATTGTTTGAGGTGAAGATCATCGGTGCCGAGAGCAAAGAACAGGCGAAAGTTTTAAGTAAGTCTGTCATTACGTCAAGTCTCACCAAAGCAGCGATTTACGGACATGACGCAAACTGGGGACGGATCCTCTGTGCAATGGGTTATTCCGGAGCAACGATTGCCCCGGAAAAAGTAGATTTATTCTTTGAGAGTGCCGCAGGAAAAATGCAGATCATCAAAAACGGTGTTGCGGTGGATTACAGCGAGGAGGAGGCAACCAGAATCCTGTCCGAGCCTGCCGTTACTGCAATCGCAGATGTCAAAATGGGCAATGCATCCGCTACCGCATGGGGCTGTGACCTGACCTATGACTATGTAAAAATTAATGCGGATTACCGTTCTTAGGGGGATAGAAAAATGGAAGAAAAAAACATGAACGAACTTTTGAAAAAAGCGGAGGTGCTGATCGAGGCACTTCCATATATCCAGCGCTTTAACCGTAAGATCATCGTTGTCAAATACGGCGGAAGTGCCATGGTGGACGAGGAATTAAAGCAGCACGTCATTCAGGATGTCACTTTATTAAAACTGGTAGGTTTCAAGCCAATCATCGTGCACGGCGGCGGCAAAGAGATCAGCAGATGGGTAGAGAAAGCCGGCATGGAACCGGAGTTTGTCAACGGACTGCGCAAGACAGACGAGGCGACGATGGAAATTGCGGAGATGGTATTAAATAAAGTGAACAAATCTCTTGTAAAACTGGTGCAGGAGCTGGGTGTAAATGCTGTCGGCATCAGCGGAAAAGACGGCGGAATGTTAAAAGTGGAGAAAAAATATTCCAACGGACAGGATATCGGTTACGTCGGCGAGATCACACAGGTCAACCCACAGATTTTATATGATCTTCTGGAAAAAGATTTTCTTCCGATCGTCTGCCCGATCGGCATGGATGAAAACTATGACAGCTACAACATCAATGCAGATGATGCAGCCTGTGCGATTGCGAGAGCAGTCCACGCAGAAAAATTAGCTTTCTTAACTGATATTGAGGGTGTATACAAAGATCCGAAAGATCCGTCCACACTGATCTCGGAACTGCCGATCTCAGAGGCAAAAAAACTGATCGAAGACGGATACATCGGCGGCGGAATGCTTCCGAAATTAAACAACTGTATTGATGCGATCGAAAACGGAGTTTCCAGAGTGCATATTTTAGACGGACGTATCGCACACTGTCTATTGTTGGAAATCTTTACCAACAAAGGAATTGGAACTGCAATCTTAGGGGATAAGGAGACAAAGTATTATCATGAATAAACAGGATTACATTGATGGAGCAGAGAGTGCGCTTCTTCATACATATAATCGTTTTCCACTGGTCATTGATCATGGGGATGGTGTGTATCTTTATGATACAGACGGAAAAGAGTATCTGGATTTTGCGGCAGGAATCGCCGTGCAGGCATTTGGCTACAACAACAAAGAGTATAACGACGCACTGAAAGCGCAGATCGATAAAGTGATGCACACATCCAATCTGTACTATAATGTCCCGATCATGAATGCGGCAAAAAGGGTATTAAAAGCAAGCCAGATGAATCGTGTTTTCTTTACCAACAGCGGTACAGAGGCGATCGAGGGTGCAATCAAAGCGGCAAAAAAATATGCTTACACCAGAGACGGACATGCAGGACATGAGATCATTGCAATGAACCATTCCTTTCATGGAAGAAGTATCGGAGCATTGTCTGTGACAGGCAATAAACATTATCAGGAACCGTTTGAACCACTGCTTCCCGGAGTAAAATTTGCAGATTTTAATGATCTTGACAGCGTAAAAGCTTTGATTAATGACAAAACCTGTGCTATTATTTTTGAGACAGTACAAGGTGAGGGTGGAATTTATCCTGCAACAGAAGCATTTATAAAGGGTGTGCGTGCGCTTTGCGATGAGCATGACATACTTTTGATCTTAGATGAGATCCAGTGCGGTATGGGAAGAACCGGAGAAATGTTCGCATGGCAGCATTATGGTGTGAAGCCGGATATTATGACGAGTGCCAAGGCACTTGGCTGTGGTGTCCCGGTCGGCGCTTTCCTTATGACAGAGAGAGTCGCAGAGAAATCTCTGGCACCGGGAGATCACGGTACGACCTATGGAGGCAATCCATTTGTGGGAGCCGCTGTAGATAAAGTACTTGAGATGATGGAGCGCGACCATATCACAGAGCATGTGAAAAAGGTCGCACCGTATCTGGAGAAAAAATTAGATGAACTGGTTGCAAAGTATGATTTCCTGACCGAGCGAAGAGGTATGGGACTCATGCAGGGTGTTGTCTGTGAAAAACCGGTAGGCCAGATTGCAGCAAAAGCATTGGAGGCAGGACTGATCGTGATCACAGCAGGTTCGAATGTACTTCGTTTTGTACCGCCACTTATCATTGAAGAAAAAGATGTGGATGAGATGATATCCAGGCTGGAGAGTATTTTATAATGAAAGTAGTACAGAAGAGAATGATCGCAGCGGGCTGTATCGGCGTGCTGGTGATCGGAGGTGCCGTTGTTGTATCCAGACACAGCACTTATGAACAGAAAGAAAATGAAACGGAAAATGGAACAGAGACAGCATCAGTTAGCAGGGTGGTAAAACAGCCTGCTGATTTGATGTTCTGGTATAGCGATAAAAGCTATCAGAAGTTTTTTGAGAAGGCGGCAGAAGAATATTATGAGGATACCGGTATTGTTGTGGATGTAGAGTATCAGGACAGCATGGATTACATGGATGCAGTATACACGGCAACGATGCAGGGAGAAACATTTCCGGATATTTACATGATCGGAAGCGATGAGTTAGAGGAAGCATATCTTTACGGACTTGCAGCAGAAAACACGGCATCTGATATTTATGAGAGCACCGTGGCGTCGAATGCAGTGACAGCGTCCACTTACAAAGAGAAAATGTATGCGTATCCATTAAGTTATAATACCTGTCTGTTTGTCTATAAAAATGGTTATTTTGAGACAGAACCGGAGACATTGCAGGCAATCATTGATTATTCCATCGACAATGAGCCACCGGAAAATGTGCAGTATCTGTTAGAGTGGGATGTGAATGATGCGTTTTATGATTTTCCATTTATATCGAACAGTGTCAGCTTTGTAAAAGATGAAGTGGAAACGATGCAGGTGAATTATGATGAGGATCTGTATAACGAAGATCTGGAGTTCTTTTCACAGAGTCTGGAGTCGTTTTCCATTGATGCTTCGACGGTTACGGAAGCGAGTGTGATCTCAGATTTTAATGATGGAAAAACACTCTGTGCAATCATTGATTCAGATTCTGTTGCCGGTCTCACAGGAACTGATTATGAGATCCGGGAGCTTCTGGCATTGAATGACACGTTGCAGACATCTTCCGCAGCGTTGACAGACCTTGTGGTCGTGAATGATTTCTCGGAGAAAAAGGAAAAAGCGGCTGATTTTGCAGAGTATGTAACACTTACCATGTCAGGAGAACTTCATGGACTTGGCGGTCATTATTCCGTAAAATTATCAGAGGACGCAGACGAGAAGGAACAGATTGCCTATCAGGCATACGAAAATGCGATCCCGGTACCGGATTCACAGGATGCAAAAGAATTTTGGGTAACATTAAAAGAAACAATATCTCAATATTTTTAAAAAAATGGATATAATATATTTAATAGTCTTGTCATATTTGTAAAATTTCGTTAAAATATATACATCAGGCGTTGAGGGCTCTTTCATCCATCTGTGATGATGCATTCGGTGGAGAAGGAGAATGCTATGAATCGAAAGAGGAAAGTATTCCTGGTAATCATATTCTGCATGGGAGTGCTCTGTGGATGTGGTTCCAGGAATAATGTGTATTTGGAGAAAATACAGACAGAGACAAGTGAAGTTCCGCAGACAGAGGAGAAAGACTGCCAGGAAGAGATGGGCAGTTGTATGGTGTATGTTTGCGGGGCAGTAGAAAATCCGGGAGTGTATGAGCTGCCGGAGAACAGCCGTGTTTATGAAGCAGTAGCGATGGCTGGCGGGATGACAGAGGATGCCGGGATGGAAGCGGTAAATCAGGCAGAGTTTGTCACGGACGGACAGATGTTAAGAATTCCGACCATGGAAGAAGTGGCGGCTGCACAGGAAGAATCCGAGAGCAATGTGGATGATGGCTTACTGGACATTAACCGGGCAAGTGTTGCAGATTTTATGACGCTTCCGGGAATCGGGCAGTCAAAAGCAGAGGCATTGTTTCAGTACCGGGAAGCACACGGCAGATTTTCTTCTATTGAGGAGATCATGAATGTGGATGGAATCAAAGAAGGAGTTTTTAACAAAATAAAGGATAGTATAAAGGTGTAAAAATGGCAAAAAAGGTTCTTGTTGTTGATGATGAAAAATTGATCGTAAAAGGTATCCGTTTCAGTTTAGAGCAGGATGGAATGGAAGTGGACTGTGCATATGACGGGGAAGAGGCACTGAAAATGGCAACAGAGAATCATTATGATATGATTCTTTTGGATATCATGCTTCCGAAGATGGATGGATTTGAAGTATGCCAGCACATCCGCGAATTCTCTGATATGCCAATCGTGATGCTGACTGCAAAAGGCGATGACATGGATAAGATCCTCGGTCTGGAATACGGAGCAGATGATTATATCACAAAGCCGTTCAACATCCTGGAAGTCAAAGCAAGAATCAAGGCAATTATGCGGAGAACCGCAGGAAGCCAGCCGAAGAAAGAGGATTCCAAGGTCATTGAAGCGGGTGATCTTCGTCTGGATTGCGAGAGCAGAAGATTGTTTATCCTGAATAAAGAAGTGAATCTGACTGCAAAAGAGTTTGATCTCTTAGAACTTTTGGTCAATAATCCGAATAAAGTATACAGCAGGGAGAATCTGCTCAATCTTGTATGGGGTTACGAGTATCCGGGGGATGTCAGAACTGTGGATGTGCATGTCAGACGTCTCAGAGAGAAGATCGAAAAGAATCCAAGCGAGCCAAAGTATGTTCATACCAAGTGGGGTGTGGGATACTACTATTACCAGAATTAGTCAGGGTGCGAAAGAATGTCCAGATTTAAAAATGTTATTAATTTTTTTAAAAGTCTGAAATTCAGACTGATACTTTTCTTAATCCTTTTTGGAATTGTACCGGGAATCGTTTTAAAAGTTGGAATTGTAAAGACATATGAGGACCGGTCTGTTTCAATCAAGACAAGTGAGATCTTAAGCCAGGCAAAAATCCTGGCGAATCAGATTGTTTCCAATGATTATCTGAATTATCCAAACTCAACGATTATCAATGCAGAATTAGATCAGTTATCGAATATTTATGATGGCCGTGTCATGGTGATCGATAATGAGTTTCACATTATCAAGGATACGTATGATCTTGACACGAATAAGACGATCATTTCCAAAGAGGTAATTGAGAGTTATTACGGCCAGGAGATCAAAAAATATGACGCGGAAAACCGCTATATTGAACTGACCGTTCCATTGAGCAGACCGGTGGAACAGACCGGGGCAACAGAGGTTTTAGGTGTTATGTTAGTCAGTGTGTCGACGGACAGCATTAACCTCAATATGGAGTATCTGGCGAGAAACGCCTATGTGATCCAGTTGATCTGTGCTGTGGCGGCAGTTTTCCTTGCAGTGATCTTAAGTATCCAGTTGGTAAAGCCTTTCCATAAGATGTCAAAGTCTATCGATGAGATCAAAACCGGATATGGGGAAGATGCGCTGTCTGTGAATGATTACACGGAAACAATTGAAATCTGTAAAAAGTTTAATGAGATGTTAGGCAGAATGAAAGTGCTGGATGATTCCAGACAGGAATTTGTATCCAATGTGTCTCATGAGTTAAAAACACCGCTGACATCCATGAAAGTTCTGGCAGATTCTCTTAACAGCATGGAAGATGCGCCAATCGAACTTTACAAAGAGTTTATGGGCGATATCGGAAATGAGATCGACCGTGAGACGAAGATCATCAACGACCTTCTATCTCTGGTGAAAATGGATAAATCCGCGGCAGACTTAAATGTTACCAATATGAACATCAATGAGCTGCTGGAGCAGATTTTGAAGCGGTTAAACCCGATTGCGGAGAAACAGAATGTGGAACTTGTGTTAGAAAGCTTCCGCCCGGTGTCCGCGGATGTGGATGAGGTGAAGATCACACTTGCATTTACGAATCTGATCGAGAATGCGATCAAATATAATAAACCGGGTGGATGGGTGCATGTCACACTGAACGCGGATCACCAGTATTTCTATCTGAAGGTTGAGGATTCGGGTATCGGTATTCCGGAGGACTCCTTAGAGCATATTTATGAACGTTTTTACCGCGTGGACAAGTCCCACTCAAGAGAGATCGGTGGAACCGGTCTTGGACTTGCGATCACCCGCAATGCAGTGCTGATGCACCGCGGTGCGATCAAAGTGTTCAGTACAGAGGGAGAGGGAACCATTTTCAATGTCCGTATTCCTTTGAATTACATCGCGTAGTGCGATATGTGACAGCAGATTTTTGGTAATGGAGTAAAAAAGTAATGAGAAAAAAAATAGTCTTTCTTCTGGCATTTCTGTGCATGCTTTTACTGGTGGGGTGCTCGAATGGAAAAGAGACAAGTAAATACAACATCGAATATCTGAATAAAGATAAAACCGGGATTGTAGCGGTGCCTTATGATGCGTCCGCAACAACGAAAGATGCATTGATCGAAGAATTTTTTGCCGCCTTAAGTTCAGATCCGGATAATGTGGAATACCGTAAACCGATTCCAAATGATGTGGAGATCACAAAGTATTCGCTGGACGGAGCACTTCTCACTATCTATTTTGATGTAGATTATCTGAATATGAAAGAAGTGGAAGAGGTTTTGTGCAGGGCGGCAGTGGTACGCACGATGACACAGATTTCCGGGATCGACTGTGTGTCCTTTTATGTGGATGAAAAGCCGCTGACGGACGTGAACGGTAAAATGGTCGGAACGATGTACGCAGAAAGTTTTGTGGAGAATCCCGGAGAACAGATCAATACGATCCAGAATACGAATCTCACACTTTATTTTTCCAATCAGGCGGGAGACGGACTCGTGAAAGAGACAAGACGGGTTCACTATAGCAGTAATATCTCGTTGGAAAAACTGATCATGGAGCAGCTCCTCGAAGGACCGGAATCGAAGAATGCCAGGTCCGCAATTCCTTCGGAAACCAAATTAATGAGCGTATCGCTTGTGGATGGGGTATGCTATGTCAGCTTTGATGAGAACTTTAAGAATCAGGATTATTCAGTGAATGAAGCCATTGTGATTTATTCTATTGTGGATTCATTGTCAGAGTTATCCTCCATCAGTAAAGTGCAGATTTCCGTGAATGGCGATACCAGCGGTGTATATCGGGATAGTTTCAAACTTGCAGATATGTATGACAGGAATCTGGATTATATCGCCAAAACAGCGAAAACGGATACAGAGGTTGTAGAGGAGACAGAAACGGAGGAACAGTAATTATTGTTTAAACGGCCATTATGTGAAATGGCATCTGGATTGATTCTTGGAATTTTGTTTATGAGGTATCAAAAATGGTATCTGGCAGCAGTTGCTGCCGGAATACTGTTTGGAATTGTATGGAATTTATGGCACAATACGATCCGTAACTGTAGTGAGAAAGACAGTATGGCAAATGCCAGAGCGTGGATGTACCCAGCCTTTCGTGTGGGATGTTTTCTGGCATTTTTTTTGGCAGGGATATTTCATTTTGCAGAAAATGAGGCATTCCGTCAGAACTATATGTCAAAACTACAGGATGGAATGCAGGTGACTGTGCAGGGAAAACTATGCAGCAAACAGTTAAAAAACGGACAATATTCCTATTATTTAGATCATTGTTATCTATCTATCGGGCAGGAGATACTGCCATGCAATCAAATTCTTTTTTATCAGACTTCCGATGATGATTCCATCGGGCAAACCCTTATTGTAACAGGAACGGTTGAATTGTGGAAAAGTGCATCCAATGATGGTAATTTTGACGCAAAAGCATTTTATGAATCCAAAAAGATCGATTTTCAACTGAAGGAAGCTATTGTGAAAAATGTTTACGGAGCAGAGGATGGATTCGGGGAGAAAATTTACAGGCTGCGCCGGAAGATAAGCGGTGTATACGAAAGCTGTATGAGCACATCAGATGCTGGTGTGCTTTCCACGATGACGCTCGGAGAGAAAAATCTTCTGGACGCAGAGGTGAAGCAGATGTATCAGAAAGCAGGAATTTCCCATGTGCTGGCGATTTCCGGACTGCATATTTCTGTGATTGGGATGGGACTTTATAAATTGCTTCGGAAAATAAAATGCTGTTTTTTGACTTCCGGTGTTATTGCAGGCACGGTCATCGGCGGCTATGGGATGATGTCTGGACTTGGGACATCGACCATACGCGCGGTGCTCATGTTTTTCGTTTTATTGTTCGGACAGTGGATTGGAAGGAGTTATGATACGCTGTCTGCTCTGGGACTGTCCGCCATTGTGATTTTATTGGACAACCCTTATCTGCTCTGGTATGCAGGATTTTTGCTGTCATTTGCAGCGGTGCTTGGAATTGTGGCTGTGGGACAGACACTGATCAAAATAAAAAAGCCGTTCTTTACTTTTTCGGAGAACTTTCTGGTGAGTTTTGCAATTCAGCTTGCAACGGTGCCGCTTACGGCTTATTTCTTTTATGAGGTGTCGGTCTGGTCAATGCTTATCAATTTTTTTGTACTGCCAATCATTGGGATACTGCTTTTCCTGGGGCTTCTTGGCGGAGGGATTGGTTTATTGTCTGTCCGCGTGGCAGGGGTTCTTTTTGTGCCATGTCATTGGATTTTACTGTTTTATGAAAAAGTGTGTAGATTCAGTGCAAGATTACCGGGGGCTGCCTGGATCACAGGGCAGCCGGACTGGCGGAAACTGTTGCTTTTTTATCTGATATTGGGAGCCGTGCTTTTCGCAATGAAAAAGATGAAGCAACGGCGTGGATTTGTTTTCATAGGCTGTTTTATGCTGCTTGCAGTATTGCATAACCCGGTGAAGGGATTTGAGCTAGATGTGTTGGATGTGGGGCAGGGGGACGGTATGTATCTTCACACGAAAGAGGGGACAAATTTCTTTTTTGACGGCGGCAGTACGGATGTGAGTAAAGTTGGAACATACCGGATGCTTCCGTTCCTGAAAGCAAAGGGTGTGAAAAAAATAGATTACTGGATTGTTTCACACACAGACGCAGACCATATTTCAGGGTTAAAGGAGATCTTGCAGGCAGAGTATGAGATCGATCATATTGTGTTTTCAAAATATGTATTAAATGACGAAGCCTATCAGGAACTTTTGGCACTGGCGCAAACGTATGGAACAGAAATTTTGAAAATGGACTGCGGTGACATATTCACCGATGGTGAGGCGGGGCTACGCTGCATTTTCCCGGATCAAACTTATAAAAGTGATGATAAGAATGCACTGTCCCTTGTGCTGCGCTATGAAGATCAGGAGTTTTCCGGTATTTTTACCGGGGACATCAGCAGCGCAGAAGAACAGTATCTTGTGGAACACAAAAAGGTTGGCAGCGTCACATTTTACAAGGCGGCGCATCACGGCTCGAGATATTCCAACAGTCGGGATTTCCTAATGGCACTCTCACCGGAGATCACAACCATTTCCTGTGGGGAAAACAACCGCTATGGGCATCCGGGTGAGGAGGCTTTGTGCAATATAAAGGAGAGCGGAAGTGCAGTCTATGAGACAATGGAGTGCGGACGTATCCGCATCCGTATGGAAAATGGAAAACCTGTGGTGGAAAAATTCCTTGAAGGAAGATGAATTGTTCTATATAATGGGGAAAGAGTTTTAAAAGCAAAGGAGAAACATATGTTAGTATGTGACTATATGGTAGAACAAATTGATGGTGACTATGCACATTTAAGAAGGGTAGACGAGCCAGACGGCGAGCTGAAACTGGTGGCAAGAGCGCTGCTCCCAATGGAGATCACAGAGGGAAGCAGATTACATTATGAACTGATGCAGTACACTTTGATTGGATAACAGGCGAAAATGAAAACGATTGATGAAGATATTAAGAGTGGACAATTTAAAAAGATATATCTGCTCTACGGCGACGAGGCGTACCTGAAAAAACAGTACAAAGACAAGCTGAAAAAAGCGTTGGTGCAGCCCGATGATACGATGAATTTTACCGCTTATGAGGGAAAAGACACAAATCCGAAAGAGGTGATCGACCTGTCGGAAACCCTTCCTTTTTTTGCCGACCGGAGAGTGATCCTGATTGAAAACAGCGGCTTTTTTAAGGGCAGTTGTGAGGAGCTGGCAGAGTATATGCCGCAGGTTCCGGATACGACACTGTTTCTTTTTGTGGAGGAGGAAGTGGACAAGCGCTCGAAGCTCTATAAGGCAGTGAAAAATGTAGGAAAGATTGTGGAGTTTACAACACAGACAGAGGAACTTCTGACACGCTGGATCTTGACACGTCTGAAAAAAGAGGGGAAGAATATCACAGGTTCTGTCATGCAGCTTTTTTTGAGCAAAACCGGAACGGATATGGGCAATATTGACCGCGAGCTGGAAAAATTGATCTGTTACTGTATGGATAAGGATGTCATCGAGGCGAAGGACGTGGAGGCAGTGACGACAGAGCAGACCACAAATAAAATTTTTGAGATGGTCAATGCGATCGCGGAGCATAATCAGAAGAAAGCGCTGGATCTGTATTATGACCTGCTGACATTAAAAGAACCGTCCATGCGGATTATGTATCTGATCTCCAGACAGTTTCAGATTCTGTTGAATGTCAAGGATATGTCGCAAAAGGGATTTGATAACAATACGATGGCACAGAAAGCAGGAATCCCGCCGTTTGCAGTACGGAGAAATGTGACGCAGGCAAAAGGATTTACGATGCAGCAGTTAAAGCAGGCAATCCGGGATGGTGTGGATTTTGAGGAAGCGGTAAAGACCGGCCGAATGAATGACCAGATGGCAGTGGAACTCTTTTTAATGAAATACAGCAAACAATAGAATGCACGCTTTGCGTGCATTCTATTGTATAAAAAAATCACCAGTATGACGGTACTGGTGATTTTTGAATTCGCGAATTTTAATTTATCTTCTATTAAGCCATTGCGTTAACAAGCTTTGTTAAACGGGAAACTTTTCTAGCAGAATTGTTTTTGTGATAAACACCTTTAGAAGCAGCGCTCTCGATAGTAGAAATTGCAACTGTTAATGCAGCTTTTGCAGCTTCCTTATCGTTTGCAGCAACAGCAGCCTCAACTTTCTTGGTTACTGTTTTCACTTCAGATCTGATAGATTTGTTTCTAGCAGCTTTTGTTTCAGTTACTAAAATTCTCTTCTTTGCAGATTTAATGTTAGCCAATCTGTACACCTCCAATTTTTTTATGATTGTAATTGTTCATGATTGTTACATTAAAGCCGGACACGGACAGTTCAATGTAAACATACTAGAGTAGTATAGGATATTTCTATAATGCTGTCAATATATAAAATGACATTTTTTGCAAATTTTTTGAAATATTTTAGAAAAGCTTTTTCTGAATTTCAGGTTCATCTGAATGTGAATGCAGATTCGCTAAAAGCTGCGGATAAATTATCAGGGAAAGGACATACTAAGTAAAATGAGCGGGAACTCATGAAAGAGCAGATTGAACAATTGAAAGAGGAGAAGCGCATATGTACCAGATCAGAACAGACCTTGCATTGGAGACGCAGGAAAAAATGCAGGAAGATAAGGTGGAACTGAAAGGCGTCCGTTTTTCGGAGGAGCATGTCAGTAAAAATCTAACCATCAGCACAGTGGTGATCGAGACGGAGAATGGTGCAAAAGCCATGGAGAAACCAAAAGGTACTTATATCACGATCGAGGCATTAAATATGGATGAGGAGGACGAAGATTATCACAGAGAGATCTCGGAACAGCTTGCCAAAGTGTTAAAGCAGTTGATCAGCGTAAAAAAAGAGGATGTCTCCGTACTGATCGTCGGGCTTGGAAACCGGGCAGTAACGCCGGATGCATTGGGACCAAGAGTGGTGGATAATCTCTACATTACGAGACATATTATCAATGAATACGGAAAATATGCGTTTGGAAAAGAGCATGTCAATCGCGTGAGCAGTATTGTTCCGGGTGTAATGGCACAGACAGGCATGGAATCTATGGAGATCGTGAATGGAATTGTGAAGGAGACAAAACCGGATGTTGTGATCGCAATTGATGCGCTTGCAGCAAGAAATACCAAGCGTCTCAACCGGACCATTCAGGTGACGGACACCGGAATCAATCCGGGAAGCGGTGTCGGCAATCACAGACACGGGTTAAATGAGAAAAGCATTGGTGTTCCAGTTATTGCAATCGGGGTTCCAACGGTCGTTGACGCTGCCACTATAGTAAATGATACGATGTTTAATCTGATCACGGCGATGAATCAGAGCAGCGAACTTAAGACGCTTGGCAACACTCTTGGAGAACTCAATGAGACAGAGAAATATGAATTGATCCGGGAGCTGTTGTCTCCGAATCTGAACACCATGTTTGTGACACCAAAAGATATTGATGAATCTGTCAAAAGATTAAGTTTTACTATATCAGAGGGGTTAAATATCGCTTTGATCGATCACAACATTTTTGCATAATGAATGGAAACTGGCATAAGTTGTATTATGTATTTTCATGGTTATAGAAGTTATCAAAAAAAAAGATTGAAAAATAAATATGGAAAATATCTGATGGGAATGCTGGTAGTTACAGCACTTGTAACATTTTTTGTACAGCGGCAGGAGCTTTGGAGTATCGGGAAAAAAGCAGCAGTAAAAATGGCAGGGACGGCAGTGGTGGATGTGCTGGCACCGGGACTTCACTATGAAGAGAAGGAAAACGGTAACCATTTTCTTGCCAAAGTGGAGAAAATATTATTTCCAATTGCAGATTATACGGTTCAGATACAATCTTATGAAACTGATGCAGAGAGCACGCTTTCCTATGAGATGATCCTTGCGATGGAAGCGTTGGACGAGAACTACGTGGATGAAGACGGACAGGTTGTGATGCAAAATAATGGTGGTACAGACAGTCCACAGCCGGCTGACGGCACACAGAACGCTGATAATCCACAGGCAGCAGACGGTGCGCAGAGCACCGACAATTCACAGGCAGCTGCAAATGCACAGAACCCGGACACCTCGCAGGAAACATCCAACTCCGCAGAGCAGACATCTCTCACAGTTGCACCGCCCATAGCAGCAACACAGAAAGCAGTCGAATATTCTCTGGATAAATTAAATGATTTTGATTATCTTGTGCAGAATTTTTATCAGGTGGACAGTACTACAACTGTAAAAAGTGATCAGTTAAATGTGGCAGCACTCACCGGAAAAAATATGAAAATCGCACATGATGCGGGCACACCGCAGATCTTAATTTATCATACCCATTCACTGGAAGGGTATGCGGATTCTATTCCCGGAGACCGCTCAACTACGGTTGTGGGCGTTGGGGATTATCTGACAGAATTGCTGACGCAGCAATACGGATACAATGTCATACACGACACCGGGGAATATGATACCATCCGTGATAAAGCGTATTCCAAAGCAGCACCGGCATTAGAGCAGATACTGGCAGACAACCCGGGCATTGACGTGGTCATAGATCTGCACCGGGATGGCGTGGGGGAGAACACAAGGCTTGTCACGAATGTGAATGGAACGGATATGGCAAAAGTAATGTTTTTTAACGGATTGAGCAGAACGACCAAACTGGGGGATATCGCCTATCTGTACAATCCATACATAGCGGATAATCTGGCATTCTCGTTTCAGATGCAGCTTGCCGCCGCAGAATACTATCCGGGATACACAAGAAAAATCTACCTCAAAGGCTACCGTTTCAACATGCATTACTGTCCGAAAACGCTGCTCGTCGAGGTCGGGGCTCAGACTAATACCGTGCAGGAGGCAAAAAACGCCATGGTTCCGCTCGCAGACATCCTGAACAAAGTACTTTCCGAATAACTGAAAGCATTGTCCCGGCTGTCCGGTCTGGCAGTCTGCCGGATTTTCGTAACTGAGATGATGGAAAGGAAGCGGGGCGCAGAATGAAACTTTCGTGAAAAATTGCGTAAATTTATCAATGTTTCTTTTTTGACTGCTGGTTTATGTACATTCATCAATGAACAGTCCGCGCAATATGTCCGTTTCAGACACACACTCGTTAGCTTTCTCTAGTGTGCGTAAATGCCAGAATCAGCATCGTTTATTGCAGGGCAAAAATCAAAAGGAAAACCGGGTGATTTTTGCCCTGCTTCTCTGCTGATCTTCTGGCATGTAACGCACACACGAGAAACCTAAGACGAGTGTGTGTCATGAAACGGACATATTGTGCGGACTGTCCATTGCTGAATGAATATAAACAATGAGAGCAGTCAAAAAGGAAACATTGATAAATAAGCAATTTGAACAAGTTTCATTCTGCGCCCCGCTTCCTTTCCGTCATCTCAGTTATGAAAATCCGGCAGACTGCCAGACCGGATAGCCGGGACTGCGCTTCCACCTATCCGGAAATTACAGATTCAGGTGGTATTTCTGCATCCAGTAGTTGATCTGGATGAAGTAGGCGAGCAGCTGCGGTCCTGCCATGAGCTGTCCGAACCACGGCTTTCCGTATTCGGTCGGTGCCTCTAGGAAGGTTTCGAGTTTTTTTGTGTCGATGAAGGTCTTGACCGGTGCATCCGGCTGGTCAAGGATGTGCTGCATTTCTGCAATCAGAAGTTTCTCATAGCCGGGATGATAGGTTTTCGGGTAAGGGCTCTTTTTCCGGTGCAAAAGCTCCTCTGGAAGCAGGTCTTTACATGCGTCACGGAGCAGTGCTTTCTCGACACCGTTCTGGTATTTCATTTCCCACGGAACATTAAACACATACTCGATGATGCGGTGGTCGGCAAATGGAACACGGGCTTCTAAACCAGAGTACATACTTGTGCGGTCCATGCGGTCGAGCAGTGTCTGCATAAACCATTTGATGTTCAGATAAGCGATATTATAGCGTTTCCGCTCGGTTTCCGTCTCGTCTGAAAGGTGTGGTGCCTGGTTTAAAGAAGTCTGGTAACGGTCGTGGGAGTAGGCGGCAAGATCGAGATCTTTTATGAAGGAGTCTTTAAGAAACAGCGTTCGCACAGACATATCCGCCGACCACGGAAAGCCATCTCTGGATAAAAGATCTTCCCGGTAAAACCACGGATATCCGCCGAAAATCTCATCGGCACATTCACCGGTCAGTGCGACCTTATTGTGTTTTTTTACAAGGGAACAGAAGTAGAGCAGTGAGGAGTCCACGTCTGTCATACCCGGAAAATCCTTTGCGTCGACGGCATCTCTGAGTGCGGAAAAGAGCGTGTTTTCATCGCATTCCAGATACGTGTGGTTTGTGTGATAGTGATCTAACATGATCCTGACATAAGGAAGATCACGCTCCGGTTGAAAGGCGTTGGATTTAAAATAAATGTCATTGTCCTTAAAATCAAAGGAAAAAGTATTTAAGGTTTCACCGTGTTTTTCCATGTAACGGCAGGCAATCGCGGTGACAATGCTTGAGTCAATGCCGCCGGACAAAAACGTGCACACCGGAACATCGGATACCATCTGTCTGGTCACGGAATCGCGCAGAAGAAAAGAGACAGTTTCCACTGTCTGTTCATAGGAATCGGTATGCGGGGCGCGGAACAGATCCCAGTAAGTGTGATCGGACATCGTATTTTCAGAAAAAATGAGATAATGTCCGGGAAGCACTTCGTTTACATCATCAAAAATTCCATTTCCCATGGTCCGGGCAGGTCCGATCGCGAGAACTTCGCGCATGCCATCCATAGAAACCCTCGGAGTGAATCCCGGAAAACAAAAAAGTGCCTTTGGCTCAGAGGCAAACAGGAGCTGTCCGGATACAAACGAGTAAAAAAGCGGTTTGATTCCTACGCGGTCACGGTATAAGAGAAGTTGTTTTTTGCTGTCATCCCAGATGGCAAAGGCAAAAATTCCATTCAGTTTCCGGACAAAACTGGCGCCGTACTGCATATAGGCATAAAGAATGACTTCGGTGTCCGTAGTCGTCGAAAATTCATAGCCGGACTGCCGCAGGTCACGGGCGAGTTCCCCGGTGTTATATAATTCGCCATTGTATACAATCGCGTATTCCTTTCCGTTCTTTTGGCGTATAATCGGCTGTTTCCCGGTGACAATGTCGCGGATACTTAAGCGCGCGTGGGAGAGACCGGTCATATCTGACAGATAGATCCCGGACTCATCATTTCCACGGTGCGCAAGACATTCGTGCATGGAAGTCAGCACAGATGCCCATTTTTCTTTCTGTTGTTGATAATTTCCTTTGGCGTTATAAAAACCTGCAATTCCACACATATATTTTTCCTTACATTCTGATCGCATTCTATTTTGGTTTAGTTTATGCTAAGGGGATGGATTCATGCATAGAATAGAGAAAAAAACGGAAAAGCGCATGAAGGAAAACTGTGGAAAGATAGAAAATATACTAAATCTGGCATTGGATGCCACGCGGGAGGAACGGGAAAAGTCCCTGAATCTGGATGTAGGATATGATGTTGCAGATGATAGCTGGGAGGTGATCGTAAAATTTTTTGGAACGACAGAGGAACTGCGGCAGAAGCTGTCGGAGCGTTTCCCGGAGGAACAGGCTCAGATTGGAATTTATAACCTCACAAATGAATATGCTATTTTAAGGATTCCGCAGCCGTTGGTAGAGCTTGTCGCATCCATGCCTGAAATTGAATATATGGAGAAACCAAAACGACTTTTTTTTTCGGTGGAAAACGGAAAAAGAAGTTCCTGCATCAATCCGCTGCAGACCGGGCAGGGTACAAGTCCGACAAGTAATCTGACAGGAAAAGAGGTGCTTGTGGCAGTCATTGACTCCGGAATTGACTATGCGCATCCGGATTTTTGCAACAGTGACGGAACGACAAGAATTGCTGTGCTGTGGGATCAGACGCTTGACACGGTCTACGAGCGTGAGACGATTAATCTGGCGTTAAGGCAGGAGAGTGAGCAGGAGCGGTACGCAATCTGCCCGAGCAGGGATGCATCCGGGCATGGTACGCATGTTGCAGGCATTGCGGCAGGAAATGGCAGGGCTTCCAATGGGCGGTACCGCGGCGTGGCATATGAGAGTGAACTGATCGTTGTGAAACTTGGTGTGCCGAGAGAGACTTCGTTTCCGAAAACAACGGAACTGATGAGTGCTGTGGATTTCTGTATTGCAAGGGCAAGGCAGTATGGAAAACCAATTGCATTAAACCTAAGCTTTGGCAATAATTACGGTTCCCATTCCGGGAATTCACTGATAGAGACCTATCTGGATGACATGGCGAATTACTGGAAAACGTCTATTGTGATCGGCAGTGGCAATGAAGGGAGTGCAGCAGTCCATACAGCGGGAAAACTGACGCTGAATGAGGAGCAGGAGGTTGAGATCGCGGTGAGCGCGTATGAGGCATCCTTAAATTTGCAGATCTGGAAAAATTATGTGGATGAGATCGGTGTCTCTGTGATCCATCCGGGCGGAACTGCGATCGGACCATTGCAGCGGATACAGGGAACCCAGAGATTTCAGTTAGGAGAAACAAACCTTCTGGTGTATTATGGAGAACCAAGTCCGTACAATCCCTACCAGGAAATTTATCTGGATTTTATCCCAGTGGGCAGTTACATTGACGATGGAATCTGGAAGATCAGGCTCACTCCCATCCGGATTACAGACGGCGCGTTTGACATGTGGCTTCCGGCAGGAAATGTGTTAAACAGCGGAACGGGATTTTTAAATCCGGTGGAGGAGACAACTCTCACGATTCCCTCTACAGCGACGAAAGTGATCACTGTCGGGGCATACGATGCGAGATTTGACCAGGCAGCTGCATTTTCCGGGAGAGGTTATACGAGGGCAACCAATCAGGTAAAGCCCGATCTTGTGGCTCCGGGGGTGGAGATCATGTCCTGCGCACCGGGCGGCGGCTATCAGGTGCGTACCGGAACATCCATGGCGACACCGTTTGTGACCGGAAGTGCAGCACTTTTGATGCAGTGGGGCATTGTAAACGGCAACGATGCCTATCTTTACGGGGAAAAAATGAAAGCTTACCTGATCCGTGGGGCGCGCAAACTGCCGGGTTTTACAGTTTACCCGAATCCGGTGTTAGGCTGGGGAGCACTGTGTACGGCAAATAGTATTCCACGATAACTCTATAAAATGTTAAAAAACAGAAAAATATAAAAAAAGTTCACAGAAATATAACGTTTTGTGTTATACTTTACTATATGTAGTGGAGATTAAGGTATCGGGGTACTTATAGTTGGACAGAAAAGGATCAGAAGTACCTGATAATTACAGGCGTGGGATAATTACAGGAGTATGAGGGACAGAAGATGACTAATTTTGGGGAACATTATAATGAGGAATTAGCGCAGCAGGAGATCGAGATCAATAAGAAGACACTGTGGGAGATGGTCGGAGCGTTTATTGTTTTGACGGCGGTCTTGGGACTGGCGTTTGGACGTTTTCCGACAGCAAACGCAATTGTGTTCAGTGTGACGTATGCAATTTCCACAGGTTTTTTTATTGCGTCTGTGATCTTATTTTTTAAAGCAGATCCATCGGATGAGCGCATGAAAAATTTTTTTGTGACCGGCATCTGCATAATTTCAGCAGCAATGAACCTTATGTTCAGTTACCATATGGTTCTGGTGTATGTATTCCCACTCATCGTGGCAGTTCAGTATAAAGAGAAATCTGTGTTATGGCTGTCTTATGCACTGGAGGTTTTTCTGATGCCGGTCAGCATGATCGTGGGATTTTATTATGGGATCTGTGATCTGAACCTGCTGCTGCAGGGAAATCATACAAGGACATGGTACTTGGCGGAACTGGTAGATGGATTTTCGAAGATCCCTTTTGCGAAGATGCCGGTTGTGGTCTTTGTAGTCTACCGGATATTGCCGCAGCTTTTGATCCTGCTGGTGTTCGTGATGATCATCCAGCATACCATTGGCAGCATGCGGGAGGATGCTTACAGGATTGCGGAACTTACCTACCGCAAGGAGGTCGATTCTGCAACAAGGCTTTATAATAAGAATAAATATGAAGATATGCTTGCCAATTACTATACGATGGTGGAGCGTGTCGCCGTGGTTTTGTGGGATATCAATAATCTGAAAGAGATCAACGACCGCATGGGACATGGCATGGGAGATAAACTGATCGAGACAATGTCCGGTGCAATCTATGCACAGACAGATAGCCGGAAAAAGGCATATCGTATCGGTGGTGATGAGTTTGTCATGCTCATCGAAAATCCGGAGAAACAGGAGGCAGAGCAGATCATCCAGAATGTCAGGGACAAACTTACAAGACACAGGGAAGAAGGCGGTCTCAGGGTTTCGAGTGCAACCGGTACAGCGGAGGGAAACGGAATCGATATCTTAAAAATAATACATGATGCGGATGAGCGGATGTATGAGGATAAGAAGAGAGGAAAGGAGAGCCGCGAATATGCTATGTTTTATAGTGAATGAGCATTCCAGAAGCGGTAAAGGCGCAAAGATCTGGAAAGAAGCGGAAGCAGTTTTAAAAAAGAAAAACATTGCTTACGAATCATACGTCACCCAATATGAGGGGCATGCCTTTTCACTGGCACATGACATCTGTGAATGTGGGGCGGATGACATTCAACTTGTCGTGGTAGGTGGTGATGGGACCGCAAATGAAGTCATCAACGGAATGACGCATTTTGAGAAGGTACGCTTTGGTGTGATCCCGACCGGTTCCGGCAATGACCTCGCAAGGGGACTTGGAATCACAGGAACGCCTACAGAGGTGATCGGGCATATTTTAAACTGCAGGGAAGATTATGTGATGGATCTGGGGCAGGTGAGCTGGAACGGCTGTGAGAAGCCGAGATTATTTGCAATCAGTGCCGGGGCAGGACTGGATGCATTAGTCTGCAAGAAGGCTTTGAAGTCCAAGGTAAAAGACGCTTTGAATAAGCTACATCTCGGAAAGCTTACCTATCTGTTTCTGACGGTACAGTCGTTATTTACCATGCAGACAACAGATGCAGGTGCAGTTTTTGATGGAAAAGGACAGAAAAACCATAAGAAAATGATTTTCGCTGCGGCAATGAATTTCCGGGCTGAGGGCGGCGGTGTGCCGATGGCACCGGGGGCAGATGCGCAGGACGGAAAGCTTTCGGTGTGTATGGCGTGGGGAATCCCGAAATGGCGCACTTTTTTATGTCTGCCATTGCTTGTGACAGCCAATCATCTGCGGATCAGAGGGTTTGAGGTGACAAACTGTAAGGAATATGACCTGAAGCTGAAAACACCTATGGTACTTCATGCAGACGGAGAGTACTGTGGGGATGTCACAGAGATGCACTTTCAATGTCTGCCCAAAAAACTGCATGTGATGTGGTGATCGAATAAATACGAATAAAACAAAAATTCCCTTCATACAATGTGATAACATATGGAGGGAATTTTTTATGGACAATTATAGCGGAAATAAAGAGTATAACATTTACAGGGATATCAGAAATCGTACCAACGGGGAGATTTACCTCGGGATCGTAGGTCCGGTGCGCACTGGAAAATCCACCTTCATCAAACGGTTTATGGAGTTGATGGTACTTCCTTTTATGGAAGGAGAAGCAGAAAAAGAGAGAGCCATGGATGAACTTCCGCAGGCGGCAGCCGGAAAAACCATTATGACGACGGAACCAAAATTCATTCCACAGCAGGCGGCGGAGATCCGGCTCTCTGATTTTAAGACGGAAGAAGAGCCATTAAAGCTGCGTGTAAGACTGATCGACTGTGTCGGTTTTCTGGCGGACGGGGCAGTGGGACATATGGAAGGAAATGGAAGCAGAATGGTAAAAACCCCATGGTCAGATCAGGAGATCCCATTTGCGGAGGCAGCATCGATCGGAACAGAGAAAGTCATCAGAGACCATGCGACAATCGGCATTGTAGTGACGACCGATGGAACGATCGGGGAACTGGAGCGGGAGAATTACATAAATGCAGAAGAGAGAACCGTCCGGGAACTGAAAAATATCGGAAAGCCATTTGTGATCCTGTTAAACTCGGCAAAACCTTATGCGCAGGAGACAATAAAACTTGCGTCGGAGATGGAAAAAAAATATCAGACAACGGCTGTGCCGGTCAACTGTGAGCAGCTGCGCAGAGAGGATGTCTTAAAAATTTTAGAGAGTGTGCTGTATGAATTTCCGATTGAACGGGTGGAATTTTTTATCCCGAAATGGACGGAAATGCTCTCCGCTGATCATCCGGTAAAAAGTGAGATCATTGCACAGGCATCGGATATTTTAAGCCAGATGGAGCGCACGAAAGACGTTTACCAGCAGCAGTCAGAACCGGGAGACTGCATTTCAAAGATTAAAATGGATGAGATGGATCTCGCCTGCGGCTGTGTGAAAATACAGATGGAGGTTGCAGAGCCGTATTACTATGAAAATATGAGTGAACTTGCAGGAGTTCCTATCCATGGTGAGTATGAACTGATCTCGATGATCCGCGAGATGGCGGCGAGGAAAGAATCTTATGAGAAAGTCGCAGGGGCTTTTGAGGAAGTGCAGATGAAAGGATATGGTGTTGTGAATCCGGGGTTAAAGGACATTGAACTTGCGGAGCCGGAACTGATCCACCATGGAAACAAGTTTGGGGTAAAAATTAAGGCAGTTTCCCCATCCATCCATATGATCCGTGCCAATATTGAGACGGAGATCGCACCGATCGTGGGAAGTGAAGATCAGGCAAATGACCTGATCCGTTACATTAAAGAGGGACAGCAGAGCGAGGAGGGCGTCTGGAAAACCAATATTTTCGGCAAATCCATAGGGGAGCTTATGGAGGACGGAATCCGGAATAAAATCGCCATGATGGATGATGAATGCCAGCTTAAACTGCAGGATACCATGCAGAAAATCGTGAATGATAATAACGGTGGAATGGTTTGCATTATCCTGTGAAATTTGGTAAGATTTAAGAATAACGAGCAGTGTTTATCGTCGGGAAAATCATAGATTTTTCCGGCGCACACTGCAATTTATGACGATCGGATGTCCAAAGTGGGGCATTCTGCTGCAGGATACAGGCAGTGATAAAAGTGGGGGATCGGTATGAACATTCGTTTTTATCATGCAAAAATATTATTGACGAAAGCAGATCACACCTTTGAGGTGACGGAGGGGGAACTCTGGGTAAGAGGAGACCATATCTGTTATATCGGGGATGGCACAGATACTTCTGCTGTCTGCAAAGAAGATGATATCATTATCTGGGACCGGGAGATCGATGCGAAGGGAAATCTTTTAATGCCGGGATTTAAGAATGCACATACGCATACGCCGATGACATTTTTACGATCTTTTGCAGATGATCTTCCACTGCAGGAATGGCTGCAGCAGAAAGTGTTCCCAAACGAGGCAAGGCTGAAAGGGGAGGATACTTACTGGCTTGCAATCCTCGGAATTATGGAGTACCTGACGAGTGGTATCACCTCAAATTTTGATATGTACATTATGCAGGACTATCATATCAATGCCTATGTGGATACAGGTTTCCGGACTGTTTTTACCAGTGGATTGAACAATTTTACCGACAGTCTGGAAGTGCTGGAGGAGAATTATTTAAGAATCAACGGGCTGAGTGATCTCACTTCCTATGTGCCGGGATTTCATGCAGAATACACAACATCGCGTCCACTGCTTGAAGGGGTTGCCAAGATTGCGGACAAGTATCATGCACCGGTCTGGACGCACAATTCTGAGACAGAGCGCGAGGTGGCAGAGTGTAAGGCACGCTGGGGAATGACACCAATGCAGTTTACAGAAAGTCTGGGGCTGTATGAACATGGCGGCGGCGGTTATCACTGTGTCTGGCTGGAGGAGAAAGATATTGAGATATTGAAAAAACATCACATGTCGGTAGTGACGAACCCAGGTTCGAACACAAAGCTTGCTTCCGGTATCTGCCCGGTCAAAAGACTGCTGGATGAGGGGATCAATCTTGCGATCGGTACGGATGGACCGGCGAGCAACAACTGTCTGGACATGTTCCGGGAGATGTTTCTTGTGACAGGACTGGCAAAACTCAGGGAACGGGACGCTTCCTGCATGCCGGCGGAGGAGGTGCTTTATATGGCGACCGCCGGAGGCGCGTATGCGATGGGACTGCCGGATTGTGACTGTCTTGCAGCCGGGAAAAAGGCAGACCTTGTCATGATCGATCTGCAGCAGCCGAATATGCAGCCGGAGAACAACCTTGTGAAAAATCTGGTTTACAGCGGCAGCAAGCAGAATGTGAAACTGACGATGGTAAACGGAAAAGTACTTTACGAGGATGGAACATTTCTCATCGGAACTGATCCGGCAGAAATATATACAAAAGCAAATGAGATAATTGGAAGGATGAAGGAATGCAGGTAATATTTATACATCACAGCTGCTTTTTAGTGGAAGTGGATGAGAAGGTTTTGATTTTTGACTGGTTTGCGGGAGACCGGGTGAACGGCTATACGTTCCGTGGACAGATCCCGGAGTATGAGCCGGATACCCCGGTTTATGTGTTTGCAAGCCACAAACACAGAGATCATTTTGACATGGATGTGCTCCACTGGGCAGAGCGTTACAGCAACATACATTATATTTTCTCAAAAGACTGCAGGATGTCACCTCATTTTCTGGAAAAACACGGGTTTGACCTGTCTGTCCGGGAATTGATCACATACGTTAGTCCGTGCGAAAAATATCAGGTGGATGACTTGGAGATTGAGACGCTGCGCTCCACGGACGCGGGAGTCGCCTTTTATGTGAAGACAAACGGGGCAAGTTTTTATCATGCCGGGGATCTCAACAACTGGAAATGGGATGGAGCAGGGGAACTTGTCAATGGCATTATGGATGTCAATTATAAGAACCAGATTAAAAAACTTGCAAAGAAAGACATCAACCTGGCATTTGTGCCGTTTGATCCAAAACTTGGGATGTATCAGTCACTTGGCATGGAATATTTTCTGGAGAACACGAATGCAGAGTATGTGTTTCCAATGCATATGTGGCAGGATTATTCCGGGATACAGCCTTTTATCAAAAGACTGAGCAATCAGGCGATGGCGGACCGGATCGTGCCGATCGTCCATGAGAATCAGGTATTTGAGATCCGGGAAGAATAAAAGATGGTAGTTTTTGCTGGAAAAGATGACATTTTTTTTAATAAAAGATGACAGCTTTTAGAAGAAAAGATGTTGAATACTTGACGATAAACAAATAAGTGAGCTATAATATTTAAATTGTGAGCCGGCTTTCATTTTTGCAGTGCATAAGTGTCAGCCATAGCAGAAAGGCAGGTAGAAGAAATGGCATTTTTAGGATCATTTTTACAGTATGCAATTATTATGGTGATTTTGGCAGCAATCGCTCTGGCGGGATTTTTTGCAGGCAAAAAGCTGCGGGAAAACAAAGATGCAAAAGCAGCGGCGGAAGCTGATACGGCAGCAGAACACGAGGTTAAATAATTTGTAACTATATAGATAGTTTCTTAGAAGGAAACAGCTGGTAATTACAATTTTATTAAATAAAAAATGTACGGCAGAGAAGTGCCTGTACAAAAGATTTTGGAGGAACTTAGTCGTGAAGAAATTTTACGGTGAAAACGAATTACGAAGAATGTACCTTGAATTTTTCGAGAGCAAGGGACATCTTAAAATGAACAGCTTTTCATTGGTACCACACAATGATAACAGCTTATTACTGATCAATGCAGGTATGGCACCATTAAAGCCATATTTTACAGGACAGGAGATCCCACCTCGCAGAAGAGTGACAACCTGCCAGAAATGTATCCGTACCGGTGATATTGAGAACGTTGGTAAGACAGCAAGACATCTTACTTTCTTTGAGATGCTTGGTAACTTCTCTTTCGGAGATTATTTTAAGCATGAAGCGATCGCATGGTCCTGGGAGTTTTTGACAAAGGTTCTCGGATTAGAGGAGGACAGACTGTATCCATCCATTTACGGTGAGGATGATGAAGCATTCGATATCTGGACAAAAGAAGTCGGAGTTCCGGCAGAGAGAATCACAAGATTTTACCGCGATCCGAAAACCGGAGAGTGTGATAACTTCTGGGAGCATGGTGCCGGTCCTTGCGGTCCATGTTCTGAGATTTACTATGACCGCGGAGAAAAATACGGCTGTGGCAAACCGGACTGTAAAGTAGGATGTGACTGTGACCGTTTCATGGAAGTATGGAACAACGTATTTACCCAGTTTGAGGGAGATGGAAAGGGTGGTTACACCGAACTTTCCCAGAAGAACATTGATACAGGTATGGGACTTGAGCGTCTTGCAGTTGTCATGCAGGATGTAGATTCCGTATTTGATATCGATACAATGAAAGCAATCCGTGACAGAGTATGTGAGCTGTCCGGCAAGAAATATGAAGTGGATGCAATGGATGATGTTTCAATCCGTCTGATCACAGACCATATCCGTTCCTCAACATTCATGATCTCCGATGGTATTATGCCATCTAACGAAGGACGTGGTTATGTACTCCGCCGTATCATCCGCCGTGCTGCACGTCATGGAAGAATGCTTGGAATCGACGGCATTTTCATGGCAGAGCTTGCAAAGACTGTGATCAACGAGAGCAAAGACGGTTATCCGGAATTAGAAGAAAAGAAAGATTTTATCTTAAAAGTACTTGCACAGGAAGAAGAGAAGTTTGCAAAGACGATCGATCAGGGTCTTGCAATCTTAGAGGATATGGAAAAAGAGATGATCGCATCCGGTTCTAAAGTATTATCCGGAGACAATGCGTTCAAGCTTTATGATACTTATGGATTCCCGATGGATCTGACTTCTGAGATCTTAGAAGAAAAAGGCTTCACGATTGACGAAGACGGCTTCAAAAAGGCGATGGAAGTACAGCGTACAACAGCAAGAAAGAATCGTAAGACAACAAACTACATGGGAGCAGATGCGACTGTTTATGATGAGATCGATCCTTCCGTCACAACAGAGTTTGTCGGATATGATAAATTAGAGACAGCATCTACGGTGACAGTACTTACTTCTGAGACTGAGATCGTGGAAGCATTATCCGATGGTGAGATCGGAACGATCATCGTAGAGGAGACACCATTCTATGCTACCATGGGTGGACAGCAGGGAGATAAAGGTGTGATCTACACTGCTGACGGTACTTTCAAAGTGGAAGATACGATCAAGTTATTAGGTGGAAAAGTTGGACATGTCGGCAAAATGACAAGCGGCATGATCAAGTCCGGTGATAAAGTTACGTTATCTGTTGACGCAGATCTTCGTGGCAAGACATGTAAGAATCATTCTGCAACACACTTATTACAGAAAGCACTCCGTGAAGTATTAGGTACTCACGTAGAGCAGGCTGGTTCTTATCAGGATGCAGAGAGAACACGTTTTGACTTCAGCCATTTCCAGGCTATGACAGCAGAGGAGATCGCAAAAGTTGAGAAGATCGTAAATGACGAGATCGCTGCAGACCTTGAGGTGCGTACGGATGTCATGACCGTAGAAGAAGCCAAAAAGACAGGCGCTATGGCGTTATTTGGTGAGAAATATGGTGAGAAAGTACGTGTCGTATCCATGGGAGAATTCTCCAAGGAGTTCTGCGGCGGTACACATGTAAAACACACAGGCGAGATCACTGCATTCAAGATCATTTCTGAGAGCGGTGTCGCAGCCGGTGTACGTCGTATTGAGGCGTTGACAGGTGATAATGTATTCGCATATTATAAGAATATCGAAGCTGAATTAGAGAGAGCTGCAAAAGCTGCAAAGACAACTCCGGCTGCTCTGGTTGAGAAGATCGAGCATATGATGGCTGAGATCAAGGCGTTAAATGCAGAGAATGAGTCCTTAAAGAGCAAAGCTGCCAAAGAGGCACTTGGCGATGTTATGGATCAGGTTGTAGAAGTAAAAGGTGTAAAACTTCTTGCAACAAGTGTTGCAGGGGTTGACATGAACGGCTTGAGAGACCTTGGTGACCAGCTCAAAGGAAAACTCGGAGAGGGCGTTGTAGTGCTTGCTTCTGAGGCAGACGGCAAAGTAAATCTTGTCGCTATGGCAACAGAGGAGGCAATGAAGAAAGGCGCTCATGCAGGAAACCTCATCAAAGCGATCGCAGGAAAAGTTGGCGGTGGCGGCGGCGGACGTCCAAACATGGCACAGGCCGGCGGTAAGAACCCGGCTGGAATCCCGGATGCGGTAGCCGAGGCTAAGGCAGCGCTGGAAAATCAGATTAAATAATAATTTGATGAAAAAAATAGAATTGTCTGAATTTTTCTAAATATAAGAAAAACTATTGACGTGAACATTTTTTATGCTATAATAACTTATAGTGCAATGAAATTTACCCAAACAGTTGAATATGCACAATACGCAACTGGAGGGAGGTTAGGTGTGAGATAATGTCTAGTGTAATAGTAAAAGAGAACGAGACTTTAGATAGCGCTTTACGTAGATTTAAGAGAAACTGTGCTAAAGCAGGTATCCAGCAGGAGATTCGTAAAAGAGAACATTACGAGAAACCAAGCGTAAGACGTAAGAAAAAATCTGAAGCAGCAAGAAAAAGAAAATACAATTAATGTATGTAAAAGAAGCTATCGTGTATGCGGTAGCTTCTTTTTTTGAAATTTAAAGTCAGTTTGTCAGGATCGTTTTTTTTGTTGGATTGTTTTACCTGAAGTTTACAATTAGAAAACAAAAAAAATACAATTAATATCATAAATATCTTGACACTGAAATATGTGTATGATAGACTTTCTTTCGTGTGAAAAATAAAAATCGTTTTTTCATGCAAATGTATGACCACTCAGATTACTGAGGCAGCCTAACGGACAGGCGGGTCGGTTGCCGGTGTGGTGAGGAGACCACGTTATTGATTGAGTCAGAAGCTCAAATTTTATAAGTTGATTACTTTATAATCAGTGTGTAAGCACATCATCTTGTGAAACGGTCAATAAGAGTGACATATATTTGCAGTTGCGATGCAGACAAAGGCAGAAAGCAGAGAGCGGCAGGCAACGGATTCTTTGAAAAACGATATTTGGGATCGCATCAAGAGTAAAAAGGATTCCAATATGGAGAACGAAGGTCAACAGAGATG